>Ga0247842_10000642_pt1 | contig 70046 bp, 52 predicted proteins | sample LaCruzMarch2015__3_FD_192411 | JGI IMG/M metagenome (GOLD analysis project Ga0247842, IMG submission 192411) | Freshwater microbial communities from meromictic Lake La Cruz, Castile-La Mancha, Spain - LaCruzMarch2015_19m | ecosystem: Environmental > Aquatic > Freshwater > Lake | place: Spain... | reverse complement strand
TTTTGTCCTAACATCTATTTCTTCTTCTTTTATTCTTTGACTTTTGATTACTGTTTTATTAGCTATTCTTATGCCAAAAAAAATAATCCCCCTCTATTTCTCCCTGAGTTGTGCAACACGCTCGTTAGCTAACGGACTGACGGAATCAATTTTTATACAAAATTAAATATAGTCGAATTTTTTCTTTCCCATTTTACTTGCGAGTGTTATCTTACTATGTTAATTATGATTAATTTTATAGATTATTTTCAGTCAGGAGACTGATTTTCAAAATGAAAAAACTTATTCCTTTATTTCTTGCTATTGTATTCTTTTTGCCTCTAACTTTCTCACAGGATATCCTGATTCACAAAGAAATGGATGATGCAAAAAAGATTACTTCTATTGGTAATCTGGGTCTTACACTTACTAATTTCGGTACTTACGGAAACGGTTTTGTAAAATGGCCTACTGAACCGAGTTGCGAATATCCACTTGGATCGGGTATAGAGCATCTTTTTGACGGAGGACTCTGGATAGGCGCATTCAAGAGTGACGATGCAACAGGCACTAACAAAGCAGGTCCTTTCGTTACAACCGGTGCTGTTGATGCTGCCTCTGTCTCCGCAAGAGGCGGTGGTTTTGAATTTACAAATCCGGCCGGGAGCTATATAACGGAAAGATCGGCATTGCTAACTTCGAAATTTTTCTCTCCATACGCAATAAGTCATCAGGATTTTAAGATGACTTTTAACGATACGAGTACAGTACTTATCGGCGGGGAACCAATCCCTGACCACAGCCCCCTTGGCCTGAGAGTTGATCTGGAGACATACGCCTGGAATTTTAGTTATGCTAACAATTTTATCATTTTCAATTACTGGATTAAAAATATAAGCAACAAATACGTTGACAGTATATATATAGGTCTTTGGACTGATTGCGTAGTCAGGAACACTAATATAACAAGTCCGAGATCCGGGGGCACATTTTTCTCATACGGTGGAGACGGATATTCCGACTCTATGAAAATTGCTTATGAATTTGATGCCGGTGGAGATGTGGGTTTTACAGACAGTTACGTAGGTGTACAGTTTCTCGGTGCCTCAGTGAAGGCTGACAGTGTTAATTTTAACTGCTGGCAATTCAGGAATACAAGTGATGTGAATTTATTTGCACCGATGACTGATGTTGAGAGATACCGCAAAATGCAGGGTTATTTCGGAGGAGAGAACAGATTTCCTTATAATATTTCCCCTTCTTCTTTAGTAACACCTTCCAACCGCTCAATAATGATCACTTCCGGTTCTTATTCTCAGCTAAAGCCGGGTGATTCACTGAATATTGTTTTTGCAATAGTCACTGCTAAAAAGTTTGGGACAGATCCTGCCACATACGATACTAAAGAACAGAAACACAACCTTTTTACCAGCGGGGAATGGGCGTTGCGAGCTTATTACGGGGAGGACAAAAACAGAAACGGTATACTTGATCCCGGAGAGGATCTTGATAACAACGGAGTGATTACCCGATATATATTACCGACACCTCCAAATGATCCGATAGTGAGAGTTGTTCCAGAGGACAAAAAGGCAACGATTTACTGGGATAGCAGGGCTGAGTATTCAATAGATCCTATTTTGGGGACTAAGGATTTTGAAGGTTACCGACTTTACAGAACCAATGCAGGATTTGACCTTACTCAGACTCTCGATATCGAAGGTTCTCTTGTTCAGATGGCTGAATTTGACAGTTTAGGGAATGATATTGGTTTTAACACCGGATTCAATTTCATCAGGTTATCCGAGCCTGTTGTTTTCCCCGGTGACACGACAAAATACTACTATAAATTTGAAGTTGAAAATTTATTAAACGGATGGCAATACATATTTTCTGTAACAGCTTTTGATAAAGGGGCTCCCGATATAAAGCTTGAATCACTTGAGTCTTCGATTTTAGGCAACGCAAAAAAAATAATTCCGGGTGTTTTACCTGTTACAGATGAGAATGTTAAGCCGGGAGTATATCCAAATCCGTATTATGGTAATGCCGTTTGGGACGGTTCATCCGAGAGATTAAGGAAGATATATTTCTATAATATTCCTGAAGAATGTGAAATCACCATATATACTCTCGCGGGAGATATAGTGAAGAAAATACTTCACGACAGGAACAGTAACGGAAGCGATTTAAGATGGTTTCAAACATATTCAAAAGACGGAAGTCAACAAATGACCGGCGGGGAACATGCATGGGATTTACTAACGGATAAGGATCAGGCAATTGCAACCGGTCTTTATTTATTTTCAGTACAGAATACAAAAACCGGTCACATAAACACCGGAAAATTTTTAATTGTAAAATGAAAGGAAAATATACTATGAAATTAAGAGGAATCTTAATTGTTTTTGCTTTGTTAACTTTTGTTTCGATTTCTTACGCACAAAATTATCCCCACGTAAGCATCAGGGACATTCAGTTTAAACCTCAGGACTCTCTTGCATTAGGTAAGGATGGGTCTGATTATCTCGGTGATACAGTCCAGGTTACAGGTATTGTCATGGTCAGTTCTATAGTTGATCCGACATTTGACCGAAGGCCGATAATGTGGGCAGGCGCCAGATGGCAAACCTACATTCAGGACACATCAAATTTCAACGAATTTATCGGGCTAAACATAATCCAGAATGACACAACAGGAGCAAATCAAAATTCTCTTATGGATTTAATTGATACGGCTCAGATTGTTACAATTGTCGGTGTTGTAGAGGAGTATGGAGGACGTCAGACGCAATTGAATGTAAGAGCTATTTACCCTCTTCAGTTTGTTGGCCAATTATCAATGAGACCTGCGCCAAGGGAAGTGACGATTGCAGAGATGAACTCAGGCGCTGCTCCTAACCCTGTAAATATAATGACAGGCGGGGAAAAATATGAGGGACAGTATGTAGTACTTCGTAATGTAATATCATCAAACAGGAATACATCTACCGGATCATTTTATATCAACGACGGATTAGGGAACTCAATGTTTGTGCATGATCAGTCAGGATATTTCACAAAGCGGGCGCATAAATTAAGAGAATATGAGCCACCTCTTGACGGGTCAACTATTCCATATATTCAAGGAATGGTAGGACATAATTACAATCCTAATCACTATACATTACGTCCAATGTACCCCAATGATATGATAACGGGAAATTCCCCCCCTGCGATTTCAAATATCAGAAGAAATTCTTCTTTGATCAATGCCAATCAGGCTGTTAATATTACAGCAAGTATTATTGAATATAATCCCGGAGACTCTGTTGTAACGGCAAAAATTAAGTACCGTGTTAACGGCGGAGAGCTTACAGAAGTTGAGATGATTAAGGGTGATAACAACCAATGGTTGGGAACTATCCCGGGAGTTACTGATTCTTCTTTGGTTGATTTCTATTTAATGTCTAAGGATGCTACAAATTTAGTTTCATACAATCCTATTGATACTACCAAAGGAAAATATTTCTATTTAGTACTTAACAGACCTTTAAGAATTCAGGATGTTCAGTATAGCCCGTTTGGGAGCGGTTACAGTGCGTACAACAATTATACAGCAACACTTACCGGAACCGTAACAGCAGATACATCTGATTTGCAGGGAGACGGAAATCAGGTTGGAAGAAGAACTTATATTCAGAACGGAAGTGGTCCATGGAGCGGAATATGGGTGTTTGGAGTAAATGCAGAAGGCCTTTTACGAGGTGATAATGTTACTGTTACAGGTGTTATTACAGAAAACAACAGTAATACGAGAGTAGATTCTATTTCTCAGGTTATTATTAATTCGCAGAACAATCCGCTTCCACTACCTGATTTAGTTTCAACAGCGACAATTGCAACATCTTCCACTATTCCAGCCGGAGCAGTTCAGGCAGAGGAATGGGAAGGAGTATTAGTTAAATATGAAAATCTAACTGTTACTAATGAAAATCCAGACGGCAATGCCGGTCCAAACGGTGGTGGCAATGCAAACTATGGTGAAATATCTCTTAAAGACTTATCGAATATTGAAACAAGAGTTGAGTTACAAGAAGGAAACCACGTATATCATAACCAGTGGATTGGCGGACTTGATACTGTTGCAGGAAATATCAGAATTAAGGTAACCGACAGATTTACACAAATGAACGGTGTTATGTTCTATTCTTTCGGTAACTACAAATTAGTGCCAAGAAAGAATGACGATTTTATAGGCTACACAACCGACGGAACCGAACAGAATGTTCCAGAAGTTACAACTTATAACCTTGGACAGAACTATCCTAATCCGTTTAATCCATCAACAACAATCAGTTACTCGATTCCTCAGTCAGGATTTGTTGAAATCAAAGTTTTCAACGTATTAGGGCAGATGGTTAAATCACTGATTAATATGGAACAGACTACAGGTAATTACAAAGTTATATTTGACGGGAGTGAATTATCATCAGGTGTTTACCTCTATCAGATTAACGTAGGAAATTACATTCAGACTAAAAAAATGGTAATGTTAAAATAATTTCAATTTTCAGAAGTGTCATTCTGGCCGATAATCCGGCTCAGAATGACTTCTTCTGATTGGGCTAAAGCCCGTATGTACAGGATATTCTGATCCGTTGACATATCCGGCACGTCCGTCAGCTGATGGACTAACGGATTCAAATTGATAAATAATTAGAAGATTATAATGAAAAGATTTCTGTTCTTTATTGTAGTATTAATTTTGGGCGTATTCCTCAGTTCCTGCTATGAGGATCTGGTTGATTCCCCTATACCTAACAAACCGCCAAAGTCATATATTTCCCTATTTCCTGATTCAGTTATCAGTCAGCAGCAAAGCCGGCTTAGGGTTCACTGGTGGGGAGATGATCCGGATGGACTTGTAATCGGATTCTTCATATCTTCCGATAGCGCGAATTGGGTGTTTACTGCTCAGAATGATTCAGTTATATCATTCCCGATTACGGGAAGTGACACAACTATCATTTTTAAGGTAGCAGCTGTTGATAATTATGGAAATTATGCATACGACAGTCAGACCATCAGACACGGTGTAAATTATGGTCCCGAACCTTTCACTGATCTTGACAGCAATGGTGTTTATACTCCGGGAGAGCCGTATATCGATATCGGCGACGTTGATCCGAACCCTGCATCCGTAAAACTACCGTTAAAGAATTCACCCCCTGTCATGAAATTCTTAACTGATAAGAACGGAATTACAATTTCTGTTCCTGAAACTACATATACAGTAGCTTCATTTGGATGGACTGCTGAGGATATTGACGGCAATGAATCAATTAAGACTATCTATGTTGGGCTTAACGATTCCATAAATGCAGTTGAAATTCCAAGTACAACAAGATTTATAACAATTAAAGCACGTCCGCCATTTTCATCGGATGTCGTAAGCTGTGATTTATATCTTGGAACATCTGTTAATACTCCCTATAACATAAAGCTTCAAAACTTAAAATTAAATTCTGAGAATAAAATTTATATATGGGCTAAAGACATCGCAGGTGCTTCCAGCGAGTATCTGAAAATGCCCACGTCCGGAGCTAAGTGGTATGTGAGGAAACCGAAAGGTGAAATTCTGATTATTGACGATTATGCTACCAGTGATAACTCTGCTGATATTTACAGAGCTGTTTTTGACAGTCTGAATCTTACTGATAAAGTTGATATCCTTGATATTAAACTGGGAAGAACAACAACATCCTACGGTGTTTTACTACCTAAGTTTATATCCCCGATGTTTACAGAGACTCTGAAATTATTTAAGTATGTATTCTGGTATAGCGAAAACGATCCTACTTTAGAGCCTGCTCAAATCTGTATACCTTCTTATGTTCAATCAGGAGGTAAAGTATTATTTTCAATGGTATTCCCGCAGATATTTGATGCAAGAGGGTTGAATGATTTTCTACCGGTAGACAGTCTTAGCCCTGCTCCGATAAATTTATTATTTCCCAATACACAAGTTAATCCCACCGCATTTGCAGTGTCAAACGGATATCCACAACTCGCGAGAGATGCGAGTGCAACTCCTGTTGCCCGAATAAGAACATATTATCCTAATCCATTAACTGCTGATGTATTATATCTACTTGGACTCACGGGAAACCCCGTTATTGGTTTCAAGTCTAAAGATTCCAGAATTGTTTTTATGGGATTACCCTTGCACAGGACAAATGGTGCACCGTATAAAATTAAAGATTTCTTCAGTAAAGTATTTTTTGATGAATTTGGAGTTTCCAAATGAAAATTGTGACCAAAATATTTATTCTGCTACTAATAATAACTGTTACACTCTTTCCACAGGATAAGGGGAACATATCCGGTAAAGTGACTGACGCCAGAACAGGTGAGGATCTGCTTGGTGTAAATATTGTTGTCCTGGGAACTTACTATGGAGCTGCAACTGATCTAAAGGGGAATTACCGTATCAATAATCTTAATCCGGGCAATTATACAATTTCCGTTTCATTAATCGGGTATAAAAATATGCAGTTTACGGGGATTAAAATTGAAAGCGGCAGGACGAAATCGCTTGATGTTAAACTGGAGGAAACTGTTCTGTCACTTGGACAGGATATTATTGTTGTTGGGGAAAAACCACTCATGGATGTGGAGGAAACGCAAAGTAAAAGAACAATCTCGAGAGAAGATATCGAACTATCCAGTGTTGAAGGTATTACAGATTTAGTTACTCAGCAGGCGGGAGTAGTTCAATCAGACAATGCAATACATATCAGAGGAGGCCGTTCTTACGAGAATGCATTTTTATTAGACGGTGTTTCTGTGCAAGATCCTTTAGCGGGCACGGGTTTCGGACTTCAGTTGAGTTCAAACGCTATTGAAGAAGTTGAAGTTATTACAGGGGGATTCAACGCTGAGTTTGGGCAGGCGACTTCAGGTATCGTTAACGTAAAAACACGCGAAGGAGGGGAGAAATACAACGGTTACCTCTCTTATAAACGTGACAATTTTGGGAATAAGAATTCATATAATGTATTTAATATTGATATTCTTGAAGCAAATTTAAGCGGCCCTGAACCATTGACTCATTTTTTACTTCCTGCTTTAGGCATTAGTTTACCCGGTGAACTTACTTTTTTCACGAATTTTTACGGTGGAATAAGCGACGGTATCACTCAAGGTTATTATAAAAACAGTGCCAGTAAGATAAATTCCACGACCTTTTTTGGTACCAGGTTCACACCACGTGCTGAAAACAGCTGGTACTGGATTGGGAAATTAAATTATAATCCGGATCCTAAAATCAGGTTATCATACTCGTTTAATCAGTCTGTAAGCATCAATCAGAATTCACAGTCACTTCAATCAAATCTTGAATATGTTGAACCGAGTCCAGGTTATCAATACGAGTTTCAGAATATTCTTGACAACGCCAACGTATTCACGCATAACAATAAATATAATACACTTTCCCTGACTCATACTTTATCAAGTTCAACTTTCTATGAATTGAAGGTAAGTCATTTTTTCACAAATTTAAGGGCTAATGCTAACGGAAAAGAATGGAATGAATATACAGAGCCTAAGGATATTACCAATTTTCCGATTGAGTATTATAATCTGATCCGCGACACAGTAGGTGTTATTCCCGGTGACGGTTTCTGGGATGTCGGGAATCCGTATACATGGCGCGATCACTATCTTGAAGAGCTTTCAATTAAGGGAGACGTTACAAGTTTCTTTGATGAGAAGAATAAATTCAAAGCAGGGTTTAATCTCCAAATTCAGGAAATGCAGGTCATCGAGATATACAAACCCTGGATAGGGACATTAGGATTGAACAACGATATTTATAAAGTTCATCCGGCACTTGGGTCATTGTATGCCCAGGATAATATTAATTTCAGCGGTATGATTTTGAACTTTGGTCTTCGCATGGATTTCTGGTTTCCCGGGAAATATGTAGATGATGCAGTTGGAAATCCCCAGGTTGTAACTATTCCTGATGAAACAAGAAAGAAATATATTGACAACAGTATTGGTTGGTTTGGGAACAGACGTTTCAAGGCAAGACTTAGTCCGCGTATCGGTATTTCGCATCCTGTTTCAGATTTCCAGACTTTATTCTTTTCATACGGTCACTTCAGCAAATGGCCAAGACCACAGTTTGTTTATGCAAAATTGAATCCATACAGTGCGCAGTCCTCATTCCAGAAGTTTGGAAATCCGAATCTTAACCCGGAAACAACAGTTGCATACGAAATCGGAATTAAGACACAATTTTCGCAGAATGATGTTTTGACACTAACTGCATATTATAAAGACATCTTTGATTATGTGTCGACACGTACCGCCCTGATATCCTCGGAAAGATTTGCAACGCAAAGGTTCATTACTTATGTTAATGCCGACTATGCGAGCTCAAGAGGAGTGGAAATAGAGTTCAGGAAAAGAATTGGAAGATGGTTTAACGGTTCCACAACATTCTCTTATTCCATTGTAACCGGTAAATCGTCCTCGGCTGATGAGGGAGTATTAGTTTTGCAGGGAGATCTTGATGAGTCGATTAAAGAGGAGTATCTCCCATGGGACAGACCTTTCACAGTAACAGCTACCGGAAATTTTTATGTTGCTAAAAATGAACCTCTATTCGGATTTCTCCCCGGAGTTCTTGACGATTACAATGTTTATGTGAGGGGTTTCTTTCAATCCGGTAAACGATACACTGCTTCGATATTTTCAGGTAACTATGATACCGACGGAAGGCCAATATATGAGACCGACCGAAAGAACCGTAATGCTGAAATCGGAGATAACTGGTTCTGGATTGATTTGAATTTTGAAAAGTACTTTTACATTGATAAAATAAGATTTTCTTTATTTATGGAAATAACCAATTTATTCGATATGCAAAACTCGGCAATTATTAATCCTGTAACCGGACGCGCTTACGAAGTCGGGGATCCAACTCCTTCAAGCTGGAATGATCCAAACTATCCTGATTTACAGGCGCCGATAAGTCCTTACCCTCTGAATCCGGCAAGATATTTAACCCGCAGAAACATGAAATTTGGAATAAGTTTAAGATTTTAATTATGAAAAATATTATTCGCACGATAACAGTCTTTTTAATTGTTTCGATACTTTTTAGCAGTGAGTCGTTTGCTCAGTTGTTCCCGACTTTAGGAGGTCAGCGAGTTGGTATTTCGACAGCGCAGTTTCTAAAAATCGGAGTTGGCAGCAGGGCAACCTCATTGGGTGACGCATTTGTAGCTATAGCAGATGATGCATCAGCCCTTTACTGGAATCCGGCCGGATTAGTTCAGTTTACGGATAATCAGGTAATCGTTTCTCACAATACATGGGTTGTTGACATAAGCCATGATTTCCTTGGTCTTGTTTACCATGTATCTCCGATGGATGCAGTGGGCTTGTCTATAACATCTCTGAGTATGCAAAAAATGCCAGTCACAACAGAGTTTGCACCGACAGGAACCGGGGAGTATTTTTCATTTGGAGATATTGCATTTTCTCTTTCATACGCAAGAGCAATGACCGATAAATTTAGTTTTGGCGGTACAGTCCGATATATGGAAGAGACATTGGATAAACTGAAAATGCGCGGTGTTATGATTGATTTGGGGACATATTACTGGACCGGTTTGGGAACATCCCGTTTTGCTGTTGTAATAACTAATTTTGGTAATCAGATGGCTCCCGACGGGGAAGTGATTCTATTTGGTAACAGGAAGAAATCTGAGTGGCAGGCTTTTTCGCCGCCAACGATGTTCAGATTTGGATTTGCTTTTGAGCCGATTTATACGGATAAGCACAAGTTAACTACCTCAGTACAACTTAACCACCCTAATGACAATAGTGAGAATATTTCTTTTGGTGCTGAATATATGTATGATGAACCACTACTGTACAGTAAGTTTTTCCTGCGAGGTGGATATAAATTTAACGCAGATGAACAGGACTTTAGCCTTGGTGCGGGTCTGGCCCTTCCACTGCCTTTTGCAAATATTAAACTGGATTACGGATATGCTAATTTTTCAAGACTCGGTTCAGCTCACCGGTTTACACTTATTTTAGGAGCTGCGTTATGAAAATATTAAATTATTTATTTGTGCTTGCACTACTTTTCGCAGTTGGTTGTGCCGATAAATTCGATATTAACGAATTTGCCGATAAATCGGGGACCGGGAATATCAAGGGTGATACAGTTTATATTCCATTGTCACCAATCTGGACGGGGTTTAACAATCCGCAAGATATTTACGTTGGGAATGAACCCTTTATTTACGTGTGTGATACTGACAACAACCGAATTGTAATGATGAATTTAGCCGGACATATATTGGGGACGAAATATGTTCACAAACCAGTTGCGCTTGCTCAGGATTATGCATTGAACCTTATAGTAGCCGGTTATGACACATCGACAATTGTCGATGGTCAGCCAATTGCAGCTTTATTCAAAATTGATATGGTTGCCGGAAGCCATATCATAGAAAATGCCCCAATTAAAAGAATTTACTACAAGAATTCATACGATTTAAACTTTAAGGGCAGATATACGGGAATAAGTGTATTTTATGATAATTCGTACTATGTAAGCAGGACAGGACCTAATAATACATCACTTTCGGATAAAGATAATTCAGTTTTAATTTTCAATGTAAAGAAGTATCCTGACGGAACCAAAAAAGACACGCTAATCGGACAGATCCCGAATTTTGAAGCGGAAGGGACAGGGCTTTTGACAGCTAATCAGATAAGTTCCATGACTTCATTTAAGCGAAATAATATTGATTTCATAATGGTTTTATCCGGTCCCACAAGCTTTAAGGCACAATGGCTTTATTATAATGCCAGCGGAGAAACACCCGGTTATGAAAACCGACTATTCCCATCCGAAAAGGGGATGATGAAAGTTAATAAATTTATTCAGCCAGAGGGTGTGACAGTAGATTATTCAGGGAATATGTTTATAGCAGATGCGGGGAAAGACAGCATATATAAATTTAATGCTTTTGGTGATGAAATGCAGTCATTTGGCGGGCCATCAGTTTTTAGTAAACCTGCCGGTGTAGCTTTTTTTGACAGAGTTCTTTACGTAGCAGATGCCGGAAATAATAGAATACTTAGATTTGTATTGTCGACGGATATGCAATGAGAAAAATAATTATATTTTGTTTTGTTTTAATCAATTTCATTTCTTATGGGCAGACAGTTGTCCCGATAGTGAACCTGCGCCAAAACGATGCCAGCGGCATACCGGTAGGGAATGGGCAGATGTTTACCGTTTCCGGAGTAGTTACGGCTGGGAATCACTTTGGAGCAAGCGGCCCCGGAGCAATTCAGGATATAACTGCCGGAATATCAGTATATGGCAGCTCATTTGTTAATCAGGTTCAGTTAGGTGATTCTGTAACTGTAACGGCACAACTTGTTCATTTCAATGGACTTACGCAACTGGATTTCACAAAGCCGGGAGCATCTGTAGTTATACATAAGTCAGGAGTATCTGTTCAGCCGCTAACGGTGACAATATCTCAGATTTTAGCTCAAACCTGGAACGGTATAGAGGAGATTGAGAGTGAGCTAATCAGGGTTAATAATGTGACGATTAATGGGACAGGGAACTTCACCGGTGGGACGTCAGGTTATAACTATACTATTTCAGATCCTACGGGAACATTAGCAATGCGTATTGATGAGAGCGTTAATATTGTGGGTACACCGATTCCATCAGGGAGCATAGATCTTATAGGCATACTCTCGCAGTATAAATACGCAGCACCATACAATTCCGGATATCAAGTAATGCCCCGGTTTGTGAATGATATAATTGATGACGGATCTCCTGTTGTTCTAAATCCAATAGTTGCATCAAATATAGATTCTGTTTCGTTTATTGTATTCTTTTCGACAATAAGACCCGGTAACAGTCTGGTAAAATACGGGTTAACTTCTGCTCTGGAACTTGATTCAGTGACTGTTGAAGGTGACACGACATTTCACAGGGTTCCAATTACAGGTCTTCAGCCGTTTACAACATATTATTTTAAGGCATTTTCACGCAATGCGGTTGGGATCAGTTCAAGTTCACTTCAATCAGTTATTACAACAGCAGCTAACCCAACAAGCGGAAAGATGAATGTTTATTTTAACTTTGGAGTTGACACGATAGTTGCCATGACCGGGAATAGCGCAAGCGGGAATATTAATTTTTCCCTAAAGCTAATCGAGAGGATAAACGCAGCTACTTACTCCATCGACCTGGCGCTATACAGCTTCTTTGGATTAAATGACGTTGCCAATGCTCTGATAACGGCTAAAAACAGAGGAGTGAAAGTCCGTTTCGTGTATGACAGCAGAACTACCCAAAATAATGCCGCACAACTTATAACTGCAGGAATCCCATATATAAAGCGACCGAGTTCGTTAAGCGGTATTATGCATAATAAATTTTTTGTTTTTGATGCACGTGATAATAACCCGAATAATGACTGGGTTTGGACCGGTTCATGGAATATTACTTCCACAGAGTTAGGCTGGAAGAATAATGTGATTGAAATCAATGATCCTGCAGTGGCAATGGCTTATACGAATGAGTTCCAGGAGATGTGGGGGAGTTCGACAGAAGCGCCAAATGCATCCACTGCGAAATTCGGCTCTCAAAAGAGCGATAATACGCAGCATACATTTGTGGTGGGTGGAAGGGAAGTACGAGTTTATTTTTCACCATCAGACGGTACGAATTCAAAGATTATAGATGTAGTTAACAGTGCGAATAATAACATTTATTTTGCGACTTATTCTTACACAAGAAGTGATATCAGGCAAGCAATGTATAACAGAAATCAGCTTGGAGTGTCAGATATCCGAGGAATTATTGATCAGGCTAACGGAACAGGTTCACAGTACACTCAATTACAGCCGTTTGCTCAGATGTTTACGACGACCAATACAGGGACGATTCACCATAAATACGGGATGGTAGATGTTACTAATCCACTGAGCAATCCAACAGTTATTACAGGATCGCACAATTGGTCAGGGAATGCTGAGACTGATAATGATGAAAATACAGTAATAATTACAGATATCCTTATCGCAAATCAATATATGCAGGAGTTCAAAGTACGTTACAATGAAAATGGAGGGACGAGTCCATTTACTGTTCCCGTTGTAGGTGTTGGGGATGAGGAGGCAGAAATTAATGATTTTTCGTTATATCAGAATTATCCTAATCCTTTTAATCCAAGTACGGTAATCAGCTATTCGCTACCGGTTTCAAGTTACGTTACTTTAAGAATTTATGATATTCTTGGAAATGAAATATCAAATCTGGTCAATTCCGAGCAAGCACCAGGCAAGTATTCAGTTTCATTTGATGCATCCCGAATGTCGAGTGGTGTTTATTTTTACCAAATAAATGCAGGTGAATATTCCGTTTCCCGAAAGATGCTCCTCGCTAAATAGCAGCCTTTAGAATTAGGAGGCGGATGAATTCCGCCTCTTAACATTTCATAATCCAATCTCAAACCTGTAAAAATAGAACGAATTTGTTTGTTTAGATGGCATTTTGCCAAACAGATACCCTAATTTAGGTAGTATTTTCGTGAAATTTACCCCTTAAAGAGCTAATTTTATATAAATAATGGACTTTTAGTGCCTGTTTTGAGGTAAAATGTGCATTTTATGAGAGATTATTTTCAAGTCTTTAGTTTGATAAGGCAAAGTGATGTTGAGTGGAGATTTGAACTTTGATCGAAGTTGTATCGAAGTTAGGAGCAGTGAGGCATTGATAAAAAGGGTTTTATGGTTAGGGAGTGTAGTAACTGTAGTAATTTAGCGGGGGAAGGAGGTTACTACAAAATGTTCCGTTTATCGCTTAATAACGCCATTTGTAGTTACGTAGTAACTGTAGTAACATAAAGTTACTATTATATAATAATAATAAATATTTATATATATATCGGGAAAATTGCTTACTACGTTACTACAGGTTACTACAAATAAGGAAAAGATAAAAGTAAAGGAAAAGACGGAGAAATAATATTTTAACTATGTATTATTAATACTTTCCAGGAAGAAGAAGTGAGGTTAGCAGAAAAAAAAGAGCAGGAGAAAACTCCTGCTCTCAGAATAAACGATTAGTTTAGTTCTTACTTGATTAACTGCATCTTCTTTACTGAAGTAAAGTCTGTAGTAGATAATCTATAGAAGTAAGTACCTGTGGAGAGGTTAGCTGCATTGAAGTTAACAATATGATTTCCAGCGGACATCATTTCGTTATTGAGAAGGTTAGCAACTTCGTTTCCAAGAATATCAAATACTCTTAAATCAACATTAGTTTCAACCGGTAACCCGAATTTAATTGAGGTAGAAGGGTTGAACGGGTTAGGATAATTTTGATCAAGAGAATAAGCAAAAGGAGCGGTAACATCAACTTCAACCGGTTTGGAATAGTTATAGGCACCGTTATAGTCGATTTGTTTCAGACGATAAGTATAAAGCTCATTGCTTACCTGCTGATCGGTATATGAATAGTTCTGTGCCTGAGCAGTGGAACCCATACCATTAATGAAAGCAATGGTCAAGAAACCGGATCCTTCAGTTTTTCTCTGAATTTCAAATCCTTTATTGTTGGTTTCTGTAGCGGTTGACCAGTTAAGAACGACATTTCCTGAAACAATTTTAGCTTCGAATGAAGTTAATTCAACAGGGACGTTTGGAGTGATGTCAGCATAGAACATAGGAGTAATCTGCCATCCATCGTTATAAACGGTTGCGGAGGTAGTGAACTGGGTAGCAACACCTTTGACTCTGATAGGCCATACCGGTTCAGGCTGACCATCGATATCAGTGTCTTTGTCAAGTCTTAAGACTAATTTATTAACGCCATCCCAAACTCCAAAATTTGCATCAGTATTAATTAATGGCCATACAACTGCAACAGCAGGATCTTTGAAGAGCATGGTTATTTCCAATAATCTACTCTGATAATTGTATCCGCCAGCAACATAAGTAGGAATATTAAGCTGGATAGGAGTCAATACGTTTCCTGATGTGGTTTTAAATACGTCAGACATAGCGGTCAATTCAAGCTGAACGGTTCCTCTATACTGAGTAATTTTACCAGTTGCAATCAGTTCATCACCAACATTGTAAACAATTCCACCACCGGTTTCAGAACCTTTGGTGATAACGATACCACCGGTTTCATCCTGGAGAGTATACTGGAATCTGTTAGCAGAAGCAGTTAAATTAACACCGTTTACGACAGCTTTAACAGTTGCATATTGATTTAATCTGTCAGGCTGGAAGTCATTATTAGCATCAATTCTAACGGCAGCGACAGTTTCAAGTAAGTATCTCTTTAATGTAACTAATGGTTTAGGAGCTCCGTAACCACTTGAATACATAATTTCGTCACCGGGTGCGCCATCAATGTTAGCTAAGCCGATAATATCATATCTGCCGTCAGTAGCATGAATACCATTATCAAGGATGTGAGTTGTATAGGAAGCAGGGCTAAGGATATCTCCACCGATATATTTTAACCTTAAAATTGCAGCATTAGGAGCTGAACCTCTTGAACCAAATACGAAGTCAAGTTTTCCGTCAGCATCAAGGTCTCCAACTTTGCCACCGAACAAACGAGTACCGGCACCGGCTAAGGTTGCAAAGTCAGCAATTTGGGTAGCAATAAGAGTATCGCCGCTTTCTCTGAGCAACCATACTTTTGAACCAGCAGCACTGCCACCGGCACCAACCACGATTTCTTTAGTTCCGTTGTTGTCGATATCAGCAGTACAAGCAGTTTTCCATGAACCAGTAGGAACTAAGTTAGCCTGAGGTGTGCCGAGAATATAATCGGTTCCATTCCACTTAACTTTTACAACACTTCCGCTTGTTGAAAAGAGATAGATACTCTTGTCAAGAACAGCTACATCGTAATATGTGCCGGTCGGTAAAGTAAGGCCGAGGCCTGATTTCTCAAGAGTCCAAACTTCAGAACCGTCACCATTATCAGGAATATTGGTAACAGAAACAATTCCGAATCTAAAATTTGACTGTCTGTCACAGAAAACGAGTTCCTGAACGGGATCATCATCAACGTTAGCTAATATCCATTTGAAGGGTCTGATTTCAAGACTTGGAGTCAGAGTGATAGTGAATTGAGCATTTGGCAAGTAGTTAGGAGTTCCCGTGATTGGAATACCCATAACATCGCTGCCGTCACCTTTTGATTCGAATACGATTATTCTCTGAGGATTAGTGCTGGAAGTATCCATGAAGTTAACCGGACCCCAGATAACTTCTTTTTTACCGTCATTATCCCAGTCACCTGTTGTGAGGGCTGGCCAGGTATTCTGCATAGGAACAGTAGTAAGCACGGTTGACCAAACTGAATCCCAAGAAGTACCGTTCCACTCATATTTGTAAATTCTTGGAATCAGTTCATCAGGCTGATCGCCAACGTTTACGTTAATAAGGAACATATCCATCTTGCCATCGCCGTCAACGTCAACGTTGGTAGCGATTTCTCCGAAACCACCAACTTCAATTGGGGGGGGAGTAAGAATGTTCTTTCTGACAAACGTTTCTGTTTGTGCTGAAAGAAAAGTGGATAAAAGAACAGTTAAAAGAAACAGAGAAATTTTTCTCATAGTAACCTCCGAGTTATTTAATGAATGACATTTTTTTAGTTAATTGTCTTTCGCCTGATTGTAATGTATATAAATACATTCCCGATGCCAGACGTGAAGCATCAAAAGAAACTTTATATGAGCCTTTTTCGAGAGAGGCTCCTTTGATTAATTCCGTAACCAGCTGACCGTTCAAATCATAGATATAAAGACTAACCACAGAATTTTCAGTAACTGAAAAATCGATAGAAGTTGAGGGGTTAAACGGATTCGGGTAATTTTGGGAGAGAGTAAAATCTGAAGGTGTAATACCTTCGTTCTTTTCCAATCCAAGGATGGTTACAGGAATAGTTGGAATTACTCCGTCAAGATACCATTTGTCGACAGTCCAACCATAGTATGATACGGTGTAAACGTTGAAATCCTGGTCGTAATCAGAGTTATAGAGAGCATTATAAGCAGAAACGCTGTCATTTGGAGTCATATAACTACCGGTTTGATCAAAGCTCCATTTTGCAGCATCAAGAGTGTCGAGGATAACACCGGTGTTAGGGTTAACCATATAGACGAGTGAATACTCATAAGCAACACCCAAGTGGAATAACTCAGCGCATGAAACCATTAATATGTTTTTGGTTTGCATATATTTGAGACCTATTGGGCCAGGGAATATAGTATCAACACCATTTGAGGCCATAGGTTGATCAGTTAAATTGAAATTAAAACCGTTGAAGAGAGTATAACCAGTTGTTGGACTACCGATGAAGCAATAAACCTTATCAGCATCATAATTGGATGCATAAATAAGGGTACCTTCTGCATTAACAGTTACACCGGTTATTCTACCTGGATCAGGGATATTAATGGTCTGGATAGGTGCAGCATTATGTGGTGAATTCAGCCATAATGGATCATCTGCAATTCCGTTAAAAACGAGAATCTTTCCAGGATTTGTACCTATTCCGCATTGACCGACATAAACTTTCCCGTTATTGTCAACATCAATGCCCCATACGGAATCTGCTCCGGAAACCATTCTGTAATCTGTGGAGATAACAGAATCGGCAGACATTCTAAAGACAAGGATATTTCTTTCAATATCGTTGTTTGCAACATAAACCAACGAATCTTTTGTAACAGCAATATCGTATGCTTCAAGCATTTCGATATTATCAAAACCACTTGCCCAAACCTGACGCACTCCTGCTGCCACAGGGGGAGTTGCACCATAACCATAGACACCCATACGGCCAGTTAAAGTGCTGGCATTAGTATAGCCTACTAAATAACTTGTCAAAGTTGTTGTAGTTTTGCGCGAAACTAAAGCAACGAATGTGTTTGGTTTTATAACACCTACCGAAGCAGTGGGATAACCGGTACCATTAGGACGGTCATCCTGTGTTGCGTAAATACAATGCCAATTGCCGGAAAAAACTTGCGCGAATGTAGAAGAGGAAGGCAGAACAAGTAAAATAATCAGAAAAACAGAACAAAAAAACGATCGCATAACTTACTCCTAATATAAATTGTGAAATTATCTAAATCTCAATGTGAACATTAATAAATTTCTTTATTAATATCAAGTAGTATTTAACAAAAAGTGCATTTTTTTTAATACCGGTTAAATTTCAATTCTCCTATATTTTTTATATATTTGCACCATGAAATTTAGCAAAAAAAATATAATACAAAAAACAATAATTATTGCCATAAGTCTTTTTATTTTTATAGTAGTATTCAATTATGCAATAATGCCATGGTATGTATACTCCAGTGAAGTTACTGTTCCTAAAGTTACAGGGAAATCGATGGAGGATGCAATGAGTGTTTTAGAGGAAGCGGGTTTGAATCCTATTATCGGGGATACTTCATACGACAATAAGACGCCGAAAGGTTATATTTTAATTCAGAGGCCTAAAAGCGGGGAGAAAGTCAAGGAGGGGAGGCGAATATATCTTTTTGTGAGTGGCGGGAAACCCGTTATTTCAGTGCCAAAATTGGTGGGGAAGACAGTGACAAACAGCCGTTTTTCCCTGGAGAGATTGGGTTTGAAGTTAGGGAGTATATTTGAGGCCCCATCCAACAGCCCAAAGAATACTGTTCTTGAGCAGCAATATTCCGAAGGGACAAAAATTGACAGAGGATCGGCAGTAAATATCACAGTAAGTTCAGGAAGTGAGACTGGGAGTATTGTAGTTCCGGATTTGATTGGGAAATCACTAACCGATGCCGAAGCAATAATTACCGAACTTAACCTGAAAATAGGTAAAATTAATTACCAACCTTCTTTTGCAATATTACCTAATACTATAATTGACCAGTATCCAAGCAAGGGTGTTCTTCTCAATCCATCCGACAATATTGATTTATTTATTACGAAAAATGTAGAAATTAATGATGAGATTGGAGAGGAACCGAAATGAAATTAATTGCACCCTCAATACTTTCAGCAGATTTCTTAAATCTTGAGAGTCAGATAAAATTATTAGAAGAGGGGGGAGCGGATTTACTACATTGTGATATCATGGATGGACATTTTGTCCCAAATTTAACATTCGGCCCTGTAATACTTCAGAATATCCATAAAATTTCAAGTCTTCCTCTTGATATACACCTGATGGTAAAAGAACCGGAAAAGTTTTTGCCAATATTTTTTCCGTTAAAGCCGGAATACCTGACTATCCATTTTGAAGCAGTGACCCATCTTCAGAGGCAAATCTCTTATATCAGAGAGGAGGGAATTAAAGCGGGTGTTTCAATTAATCCATCTACTCCTGTTCAACTACTTTCAGAAATTCTGGAATATGTTGATTTAGTATTAATAATGACTGTTAATCCAGGATTTGGCGGGCAGAAGTTCATTGAATCAGCACTTAACAAAGTGAGAGTTCTGAACGCTTTGAGAAATGAAAGAAATTTTAAGTTTCTCATAGAGGTTGATGGGGGTGTAAATAAAAATAACATTAAATCAATATCAGATGCAGGTTGCGACATTTTCGTAGCCGGATCAGCTATTTTTGGCCATAAGATTCCGGAAGAGATCAAGTCATTAAAGAATCTTGTTAATATGGTTTAGTGAATTATGAAAAAAGCTTTAATAAATGGAGAAATTGTAACTTCTTTTGGAACTTTAGAGAATTCTGCCATTTTAATTGAAGATGGAAAGATTAGTAATGTTGGGAAGATTTCTGATATAAGTATTCCAGAAGGAACGGAGTTTATTGATTGCAGCAATTACATGATAACTACCGGGTCTATTGACTTGTTTTGTGACAAGGGGGGATGGAAAATGTCAGGGCATGATTCAGAGAAGGGGATATCAGATAAAAAAGAGATGATTGATATTGGGGAAGATGCAAACATTCTTGTTATGGATTCAGATTCTAATTTAGTATTGACCTTCAGTCAGGAGACTGATTCTCAATTTATAAGAGTATAAAAGTTAAACAAATTTAAATTGACTCACATTAATAAGTATAATTCCATTGAATACGAAATTAAAAACAGATTATTTGTTTTTAATAAGCCATATCTTATGGGAATTATTAATGTTACACCAGATTCCTTTTCCGATGGCGGAAATTTCTTTAAGAGAGAAAATGCTGTTGATGCGGCAATAGAAATGATAGATAAGGGGGCAGATATAATTGATATTGGCGGGGAGTCATCCAGACCCGGTTCTGATCCGGTATCAGAAGAGGAAGAACTTCGAAGAGTAATCCCTGTGATAGAAGATGTTCTTGCGAAAAGACCTGAGGCAATAATATCTGTTGACACTTTTAAGGGTGGAGTAGCCAAAAAAGCACTTAAGAGCGGAGCTTCTATTATAAATGATATTGCAGGAGGAAGACTGGACCCAAAGATTTTAGAGGTAATTGCCGAGTATCAGGCTACATATATTATTATGCATTCACGCTCCGTGCCAAAAGACATGCAGCAACACACAGAATACGATAATTTAGTATACGAGATTAAAATCTCTTTGGGTCAGAGATTAGAAATAGCAAAATCATACAATATTGAGAAATTAATAATAGATCCCGGAATTGGATTTGCAAAGACGGCTGCTCAGAATTATGAAATACTCAAAAGGCTTCAAGAATTTACGACTTTTGAAATTCCAGTACTCATTGGTCTATCCAGGAAGTCGTTTATAGGTAATACTTTAGACATGGAGATTGATAAGCGAGATTTCCCCACATCAATTCTGGAGACAATTGCCATTATTAACGGTGCAAGAATTATCAGAACTCATAATGTGGATAATTTTCTGACAATTAAAAAAATATTTTCACAATTTATTTAGTATATGTTTGAACTTTTTAAGATTGGTTTTCTGACAGTAAATGTTTTAGATATTCTGGATATTGCCATAGTTGCTTTTCTGATCTATAAGTTATATTCTTTGTTGAAAGGGACAATTGCATCCCAAATCTTTCTTGGGTTAGTTATTATAATCTTTTTAACATTCTCCTCACAAGCAATAAACCTTAAAGCAGTAAGTTATCTTCTTAAATTTGTAACAGATATATGGATTATTGCTTTTATCATACTGTTTCAGCCAGAAATAAGACGTCTTTTAGTAATACTCGGAAGAAATCCTCTTTTTCGTTTCAGTTTTAAGCATGACGAGGAAACAGCTCAAATCATAACAGACGCAGTTTTTGAGATGGCACAGCTTCAACACGGTGCATTAATAATAATAATCAAATCTTCCGGTATTAAAGGCGTAACAGAAAGCGGAGAGCAGTTGAACGCAAAACTGAATAAAAACCTTTTGAAGTCAATATTTTATCCGAGATCACCACTTCATGACGGTGCTACAGTTATAAAAAATGACATTATTGAAGCAGTCAGATGTACTATGCCTCTTTCACTATCCACCACATTTAATGGCATACCTTTGGGGATGAGACACCGGGCGGGTTTAGGTATTTCAGAACAAGCAGATGTTATATCAATAATAGTCTCAGAGGAAACCGGAAGCATTTCCATAGCCGAGAACGGAAAACTTACGCGAGGATTATCAAAGGATGCTTTAAGAAAGAAGCTTGCTCATTCTCAAAATGCTGACGGAGCAAGTTATCCTAAAAGCATTATAAGATCGATATTCAAAAGGAATAATTAAGCTGCTTTTTTATATCTGTATATTTTTTTATATTAATTCTTTAATTAATTTCTTTCTATCATAAATTGATGAAAGGATAGCTATGAGACTTAAATATTTTTCGCATTCAGCATTTCAATTAACGTCAGAAAGCGGCATCAGGATTCTGATAGACCCATTTTTTGACGGGAATCCGACTTCTCCGGTAAAATCAGAAGATATAGATGCGGAATATATCATTCTGACTCATGCTCACGGAGACCATCTTGGTGATGGACTAAAAATCGCATCCAGATGTAATTCGACATTCATTTGTGTAAATGAGCTGGCGAATTATGTTGCAGAAAAAGGATTCAAAGCCCATAATATGCACATTGGCGGTAGTTATTATTTTCCATTTGGCAAAGTTAAATTTACAATTGCGCACCACGGGTCAATGACTCCAGATAATTTTTACGGGGGACCAGCCTCAGGTGTGTTAGTAACCATTGACGGTAAAACAGTTTACCATACCGGAGATACAGGCTTATTCTATGATATGAAATTAATCGGGGAAATGAACCCGGTAGATTACTTACTTCTTCCGATAGGAGATAATTTCACTATGGGAATAGATGATGCGGTTAAAGCTGTGGAATTAGTAAATCCCAAGGAAGCTGCTATCCCAATGCATTATAATACTTTTCCTGTAATCTCAGCAGATCCTCAAATCTTTAAGGATAAGCTTACGAGTATTGGGAAGACAGGAATTATTTTAGCATTCGGTGACGAAATTAATCTTTAAATCTTCTTTATTATTGATACATAAGTTATAGATGGGAAAAATCATTACTATTGCAAATCAAAAGGGAGGAGTTGGTAAAACAACAACTTCGATTAATTTATCCGCTTCACTTGCTACAGCTGAAAAGAAAGTATTACTGATAGACATTGATCCACAAGGGAATTCATCATCAGGTCTTGGTGTATCAGATTATAAATCAACAATATATGAAGTGATAATTGGGGCAGTTAATGCAACTAATGCCGTTACATCCACTTTGGTACCAAATCTTTTTGTTATCCCAGCCGATATTAATTTAGTTGGTGCTGAAATAGAAATGGTTGATTTCAAGGAAAGGGAACACTATCTCAAGAAAAGAATTTTGGAAATCAAAGAATCATTCGATTATATTTTTATTGATTGTCCACCTTCTCTTGGATTCCTAACATTAAATTCCCTAACTGCATCGGATTCTGTGCTTATACCTGTTCAATGTGAATACTTTGCTTTAGAGGGGTTAGGGCAACTGCTTAATACGATTAATTTAGTCAAGCAATATTATAATCCGGATTTACAGATTGAAGGCGTACTTCTTACGATGTATGACGTAAGATTACGATTATCACAGCAGGTAGCGGAGGAAATTAAGAGATACTTTGGGGAGAAAGTATATAAGACAATTATTTACCGTAATGTTAAATTATCCGAAGCTCCGGGTTACGGTAAACCTGTACTTTTGTATGATGCAATGTCCTCCGGAGCAAAGAATTATTTGTCTTTAGCCAGTGAGATGCTTGGAGTAATGTCAGACAAAGTTGAATAATATTTTTAAATAGTTTTAATATGCCGAAAAACAAGAGTGTTCTGGGAAGAGGTTTAGATGCGTTAATCAGACCAAAAGAATCTCCCGAAATTACAGAATTACCACATAAGCCAATATCCGTTCAAAATGAAAAAGCGGAAGTGTCCAATTTTATCATGATCAATGTTGACAAAATTGAACATAATCCATTCCAGCCCCGATCAATTTTTGAACCTGAGAAAATGAATGAACTGAAGAAATCAATTCTAATGAATGGATTGATTCAGCCAATAACCGTTCGCCGTCACAACAATCAATACCAGCTTGTCTCCGGTGAGAGAAGATTAAGAGCGTGTCGTGATATAGGATACCGAGAAGTCCCGGCCTATATAATGGATGTTTTGACTGATGAAGCAATGCTTGCTTTAGCTCTTATTGAGAATATTCAGCGAGAAAGATTAAATGCGATAGAAGTTGCCCATGCATATAAACGACTGATGGATGAATGTAGTCTAAGTTATGACTTGATTGGTGAAAAAGTTGGAAAAGACCGGACAACAGTGGTCAACAGTATCAGGCTCTTGAAGCTACCATTAGAAGTTCAGGATGCAATAATCAAAGAACAGATAACTATGGGTCATGCCAGAGCTCTGATAAATCTTAATAATCATAAGCTCCTTATGGAATTAGTAAATAAAATTAAAACAGAACATTTATCTGTAAGAAAAATTGAGCAGCTTGTAAAAAAATATATCCAATCTGAAAACACATTATCCAAGACAAGTAAACCTATAACTAATGATAAAGCAACGAAAGATATAGCTATTGCTTCAGTTGAAGATACCCTCAGGAAAATATTTGCTACGAAAATCTTGTGTAAACAAAATAATAACGGTTCCGGATATATACAGATCGAATTCTTTTCAAACGATGAATTCGAACGTTTATTAGAACTTATTCAATCAATTGATACATAGATTCTATTTAATTGTAATTTTGTGTATTATTTCCGAAGTTGGATTCTCTCAAATTTCATCTTCTGATACATCCCGTACTATACTTATTCCTGAGGTTGCGGATACAATTCAAAATCCCGATACATTATTTATTATGACCAAATCCCCTTGGGGTGCTTTAGCAAGAAGTGCGATAGTTCCGGGTTGGGGCCAATTCTACAACGAATCCTATTTGAAAATTCCAATTGTTTGGGGAGTTTTAAGTTGGTTCGCATATAATTGGATTCAAAATAATAGAGAATATATCAATTACAGAGATTTGTACATTTCTAATCCTTCTACAAGCAACAGACGCCTAAGAGAATTTTACCGGGATAACCGGGATTTATTCGCAATATATATGGGATTAACTTACGCAGCTAATCTAATTGATGCTTATGTAGATGCCCACTTATTTGATTTCGACGTCTCCGAAGATCCTGTTCTCAATACAAGAAAAGTAGAAATGAAATTCTATTTCGGGAGATTATGAATTGAAATCAGGTAATTATATTATTTGTAATAAGTGCAAAAAGCCTAATCAGCTTTCGGAATTAAATTGCACTAATTGCTCCTTTATCTTAAGGGATAGAGTTGTAAATTTAGATTTTTTGAAAATATTTATATCCTTAGTAGAAAACCCATCTAAAGGATTTTATCATATCGTTATTGCTGAACATAAAAATTTCATCACTATCTTTTATTCTTTCTTCCTGCTTAAGATGTTTCTTATAAACTTATCTTTGATGAATATTTTAGGGAAAGATATTCAATCAAAGATAAACCATTTGCTTTATTTTACAATAATTTTATTATCGGTGACCATATTATTAGCGCTAATTCTAAAATCTATTTTGAAATTAGGTGAAATAAGAATAAGATTAAAAGATTATTTCGCCATCATATCGTTTTCAACTTTTCCATTTATTTTTTCTTTTTTATTACTGACAATTTTAGAAATTGCTGTGTTCGGAGATTATCTTTTTGAAGTTTCTCCATCTCCGTTTGAAATCAGACCTTTCTTAGCATATATATTCTTAATTCTGGAAATAATTATAATACTCTGGACCTTTATTTTATTTGTAATATCTATGCACACACTTATAAAAAATAAGTTTCTTTCATTTATTTTCGGAATATTTAACTTTTGTATTATTTTGGTAGTGCCACACATAATTATCATCAAACTTCTATTTTGAGGCAGGAAATGGAAATAAAAACCGATGTACTTATTATTGGAAGCGGAATAGCGGGGCTATTCGCTGCTATCAATTGCTCTCATTTTGGAAATGTTTTATTAGTCACAAAAAAAGAAAAAACTGATTCAAATACGAATTATGCACAAGGCGGGATTGCCTCAGTATTTGATAAGACCGACTCATTCGAAAAGCACTTTAACGATACAAATATTGCAGGAGCAGGTTTATGTGATAGGAAAATGGTCGAAATAATGGTTGAGGAAGGACCAGCAAGAATTTTAGAATTAATTGAAATTGGGACTAAATTTACTGTGATAAACGGAAATCTCGATTTGGCTAAAGAGGGGGGTCACTCACAAGCCAGAATTGTTCATGCCAAAGATCTGACCGGTAAGGAAGTTGAAAGAGCCCTTATAGATAAAGCAAATTCACTTTCCAATGTCAGAATAATAGAAAATACATTAGCAATTAATTTAATTACCGAACACAATGTAGCCAACCTGAAGCATTCAGCAATTAACAGCAGACATTGTTTTGGTGCTTATATACTTGATATCAACAATAATAAAGTGTTTACTGTATTTTCAAAAGTCACAATCCTTGCAACAGGAGGTTTAGGGCAGGTTTATCAACATACAACCAATCCAGCAATTGCAACCGGAGATGGTTATGCGATGGCATACAGAGCCGGAGCTAAGTTAGGGAATATGGAGTTTATTCAATTCCATCCAACTTCCTTGTATGATAATTCCAGAAAAACCGGATCTCATGCTTTTCTTATTACAGAAGCTGTCCGGGGTTTTGGCGGAATACTCAGGACGAAAGATGGAACTGCATTCATGATCAATTATGATAAGAGACAAGAACTTGCTCCGAGAGATATAGTAGCAAGAGCAATAGATTCTGAATTAAAGAAGCATGGTGATGATTTTGTACATTTAGACATTTCACACAAATCCTACGATGAAATAATAGATCATTTTCCAAATATTCACTCACATTGCTTATCTCTCGGAATAGATATAACAAAAGATTTTATCCCTGTTGTACCGGCTGCCCATTATGCTTGTGGCGGTGTAGTTGTTGATGAATTTGCCAGAACATCCATAAAAGGATTATATGCAACAGGTGAAGTATCCATGACAGGTGTACATGGTGCTAACCGATTAGCAAGCAATTCATTGCTGGAGGCTCTTGTATTCTCATACAGGGCTTCCCAGAATATCAATGATTTTATGAAATCAGGAAATATCCTATCGACTGATATTCCACCATGGGATGATTCCGGAACTCTTTCTGCTGATGAAAAAGTCTCAATCGTTCACAGTAAAAAGGAATTAAAGCAACTAATGTGGGATTATGTGGGAATCGTCCGTTCAGATTTAAGACTTGAATGTGCAGCGAGGAGAATAAAAAATCTGTATAATGAAGTTGAGGATTATTACAAAAAAACAAAAATATTTTCGGATTTAATAGAACTACGAAATTTAATTACATGTTGCCATTTAATTGTCAAATCTGCTCAATTAAGAAAGGAAAGCAGAGGGTTACACTATACAATGGATTATCCAGAGAAATATCCTGATGAAATTGCAGAAAATACCATTTTCCAAAACACATATCAAACTTCTTAATTTAATTACAGAATTTACTCTGTGGAATAATCCTTTTGAGGAATAATATTTTAAATATTCGATTAATAAATTTTCCAAGTGCCTTAAATTCTTTTGAATTTTATATGTCCCTACAATTACCGGTCAATTAGAGTTTGTACTAATATCAGTGTAGGTATTTCTCACAAATTTTTCTTATTTTTGTAATATACTAATTATTAAATATTATGCGAAAATTATCAATTATATCGAAAATCATTTTATTTCTTTTAACAGCTACTACAATTATATGGCTTGGTAATACTGTATCCAGGATGTTTTTTACTTATCATATTTTTGCGAGCAGTAATCTTGATCTGAAATCTTTCCTAACAGATCCGATTCTAAAAGGTGTCTTTTCAATTCACCAACCTTTAGTATCTATTTCGATTTTCTCTTACTTATTAATGATTATTCTTTTTATATGTTTTATAGTAACGTCAAAACTAAAACTCAGAGAAAACGGGTGGCTTTTTATTTCCATACTGCTTGTTTTAATTACTTTTCCATTTGAATTGTTTTTGATAATCAAGGATTTTTCATTATTTAATATACTTTATTATCCAAATTATGACTTGAATAGTGTGATGCCAATAATTCTCAAAAGATATTCTATCCTTGGTAGCTTTATGGTAGTTGAAATACTTACATATTTTAGTATTGTTTGTTTGTTTATTTTTCAACCCTTCACTAAAAAGAGTATTAATGAAACTTAAAGAAAAAGAGTTTGAGGAAATACTTGAAGAATTGAAATCTCTTGTAAACCAATTAGGTGCGACACTTAGGATTGAAAATGGAGATTTTAAGGGTGGATATTGTCTGATGAAAGAAAAAAAAATCATTGTTATCAATAAACTCACAAATTCACAGAGAAGGGCTATCATTCTTTCGACAGCATTAAAAGAATTAGGAATTGACAACATTTATGTACAACCACGTTTAAGGGAAATTATAGATAATCTAGTTGAAGAACCATGAGAATATTAATAATTAACGGACCTAATCTTGATAAACTTGGACAAAGGGATTCATCCCAGTACGGAAATAAGACCTTAACCGATATAAAGGACGAAATTTTATCGGAGTTTCCTAATGATGAATTTGAATTCTATCAATCAAGCATAGAAGGGGAGATCGTGGATAAAATAAATAGTATTGGAAATCGTTTTGATGGACTAGTTATCAATCCGGGAGCATATTCTCACTACTCAATTGCTATTCATGATGCATTAGAAACATGTGCAATTAAAAAAATCGAAGTACATCTATCAAATTTAACCAAGCGGGAGGATTTTAGACAAAACTTATTAACTGCAAGGAAATGTGATGCTTATATATCAGGATTTAAAGAGAAAACTTACACAATTGCCGTATTTTCTATAAAAAATTACGATTTGTAGAGATATTTTAATTGCTTTTTCGAAGTAAATTATTTATTTTAGCACATTAATTATTTACTTATGAAAGATTTTAACTTAAAAAAGCTATATTATTCAATCAGTGAAGTCACTAGAATCACTGATGTTGAGCAATATATATTGAGATATTGGGAAACGGAATTCTCAGTCTTACAGCCTCAGAAAAACAGAGCAGGAAACAGAGTATATACAAACAAAGACATTAAGCTTATTTTATTTATTAAATCATTACTGAGAGAGAAGAAATTTACAGTTGAGGGAGCAAAAGAAATTCTAAACAAGTATTCTTCGCATAAAGAATTACATTTACAACTTGAGAATATGTCTCCCGACGCAATATCAGAAAAAGTGAATAAATTAGATCTCTTTAATAATACAGAAGAACAAGATTTTAAGGAAGATTTAGTAAAACTGAAAAAAGTATTGGTAGAATTATTGAAAGAATTGTAATTCGGAACGTGGCGCAGCCCGGCTAGCGCACTTGAATGGGGTTCAAGGGGTCGCGGGTTCAAATCCCGCCGTTCCGACTTTCTATTTAGATGTAAGCTTAATCAATTACAATTCTTTTACAAGGCCACCAAACTTATTATCAAGCTTAAATCCGAATTTATAAAAGTATTCCGGTCTGAAATATCCGGTAGTGAGATTGTTATAGTTTTTGCTTTTCAATCTGGAAAAAAGATCTTTCATTAAAAGATCACTGACTCCTTTACCACGAAATTTTCTATTAATAACTATTTTTTCCATTCGAACAGTTTCTGTGTCCTCAGCAAAATAGAACAAACCCCCTACAATATGACCCTGCTCAGATGTTACGACAAGATATTGGTGGTTGGATTTAAATGTTACCTGAAGATTTGCATCTAAAAATAATTGAAATAATTTGTTTATTTCCTTGGGATTTACCGGTTTTCTTATAAATAAGCTGTTTCCCTCACAATCTTCATATTGAACAACCAGATTAGTTTCTATTCCGGCTTCCGATGAAGACTTTACTAGAACAGCAGAACTATCAGGTTTTACAAAGGGATAAGTTAAACGAGTTAGGAAATATTCTTCTTTTTCTGATAATTCAGTATCCAACTTAATTTGCAATAAATAATCTGAAATATCATCAATTTTCTTTTGCTTGTGATGTATTTGATTAATGAGTTTTAAAATATATCCTTTTAATTTATCGTTTGAGTCGTTGAATACTGTATTGAGATAATATTTTACTCTCACTTCAGGGAAATCAGTTTCAAAATAGTTTAGGTGATAGGTTTCATAAATGTCATTTATTGTATGTGCAAGGGCAATATTTGATGCACCGAGATTATTGCGATACCATCTTAAGAACCTGTTTATTGCAAAAAATACCTGTTTCGGCATAAATCCAATTCTTTCGACTTCATCAATAAAAGATAAGAGTAATGAAATCCTTTTTTCATTTCTGTCTGTTATTTGTTGTTCAGAAATAAGATATTCCTTTAGCATAGTTATTCCGACTTTTTCTCCAAATGCATTTAATAAGCCAGAAAAAATGAAATTAGAATATTCATCAGAGGGAAGAACAGGAAAATTTATTAGTGAATTGTTAATAAAATAATTCTCAAAATTATCAATTGCATCTTTAAGAGAAACATATCTTTCCCGCGCAGAAAAACTCACTAACCTGGTTCCTAAATGATAATCATGTTCAGGGACATAAAAAGAATCAATATCAGGAGATGATATTTTATATTTAAGATTAGTTAACCTGATAAAATTAAAATATGTTGCGGAACAATTCCAAATATAGAAATACCAAAGCAAAATTTCCTTATCAGTGATACTCTCATAATTGAGTTTTTTGAAGTATCTATTTAGTTGCCTTCTGACTGTATCGGAAGGGATATACTTAGAAGTCCAAAGGTTATGCTCATCCCAAATAGCTCCAAAATCCTCGACCAGTTCAGAGAGAAAATACCTTGATCCGGCAAGGATCATCCAATTTACTTCTTCAAGGACGACTTCTCTGATATTCCCATTATATAAAGTCAAAAGTATTGAATGGGAACCTTGAAAACGAGTCTGAATATTAACTTTAAAGATTCTTCTATTTATTTCTGTGCGAAAAAGAGAAATAAAAACACCTGCCGGGACAATATTATTGAGAGCAATCAATATTCCCTTACTGAAAAGAAACACAGACTCACGAATAATGTTTGATTCCTTAAGAGCAGAGATGATTTTAATACGATCTTCCTTGGAGCATGAATCATCAAATATAATAACGTCTGACAATATATATTCCTGTCCGGTATCAGGATCCACAGCGAGTTTATGAACCGGACCTAACCAATTTCTAAAGCCAACTCTCATTAGTTTTCTATTTTGTGATGCTATTAAAGAGAATTCACTTTGTTTAAGAGGAGTTTCATATTTTGAGAATACTTGTCGGATATGGACATATTTAGTCGGGTGATTTATACCATATTCACACAGGAGATTTAAAAGATATGGGATAGAAGATTTTTTAATATTTCCGTCAACCGGAAATGTGTTGATTAAATCATCTAAAGTATCTTCAATAACAGCAAGCTCATTTTCTGTTGCATATTCAATAAACAGATTTGTAGTATTCTTATCGAATAAATTAAAGAGTTTATTCAGATAAATTTCCAGTAAATATTTAAATTCTCTTTCCTTAGTATGTTTTAGAATAAGGGCAAATAATTCTCTCAGCACACTTTGGCTTGAAATCACATTTATCCGGGCGATGATTTCCTTACTTAATTTAAAGTACAATAAATTATTTGTTTCAATAAATATACTCAAATAATTTATTCCTAATAAATTAATAAGCTCCTCCTTTGAATAAATAAAACATAATGCAAAATGTAGTTTTATTAAAGGACTATTTATCTCATCAGTTAGGATTAATTTGCATTTTTCATAATTTGAGAAATCATAATTTGCAATAATTCCGTAAAATTGTGTATTTCCTTTAACTCTGTCAACCCGTATCCAATCTGCGATCGAATTTTCACAAAAATCGAATAGATTTTTGTTCCCAAGCCAGAGAAGAGGGTTTGTAATGAGATCTTCCAGATTAATTTTATTGAAACCAACTTTGTAATAAAAATCACCAATGCGTAAAATATCAGAATAATCTCTATGTTGCACTACAATCAGCGATTTATTTAATTTAGGAATTTTAATACCATTACAGTCATTGATTAAATCTTGTTGAAGCAACCCCTTTTCTTTTAAAAACCAATTTGGTATGTTTATCTCAAAATCATTAAATATCAATGTTTTATAATTTTTGATATACATTTCCTGAATAAGAGCGGCAAAATTCCTCTCAATTACCCATCTTTTTAATGTACTTTTGGGAGTAATTTCTTCTTTTTCGAGAGAAAAAGGACATTCAATTAAGCGATAATCAATTATTCTCTCATGTTTTGGCAGGAATTTATTAACGGAAACGATGAGTGAGGCAAACAAATCACTTCGCTGTGTTTCACTTTGAGACAGAAATTGTGTTTCTTTATTAGGATAAATTAAAAGGGTATTATAAGGTCTATGATCACCGACTAAAAAGACTTGCTTTACATATTCAGACTCTAAGAATAAATTCTCTATTTTTTGAGGAGCAATAGTCTCCCCTCGAGAATTTTTGTAAATATCCTTTTTCCTATCAACTATATAATGGTAATTATCCTCATCAATTTTCATAATATCCCCGGTAGGAAACCACATATCTTGAAGAAAAGGCTGATCAATTATACCATAATAACCTAACATAACATAATTCCCCCTGATTAATAACTCGGATTCTGCACCCAAATTAGTTTCAATTCCGGGAAGAGGGAGGCCAATTGAATTATCCTTATATTGACCGGGAGGGGTCATTGTTATTCCTCCCGTTGCTTCTGTCATTCCAAAGCCGCTCAAAAGGTTAAGGCCGTTTCTTTGAAAGAAATTAAATATATCAGGGGATAAAAATCCTGCTGCTGAAAGACCCCATTTTAGTTTTCCTCCTGTTATCTCTTCCACCTTTAATTTAATTTCATCTATGCAGAAAGTCTCCACATCAACCCTGTCTGCAATATATTCATAGAGTTGCGTCCATTTTTTGGGAATACTTATGAAAATAGTTGGTTTGAATGAAATCATTAGTTTTACTAAAGTATCAATGGATGTATTCTCAACAAATACATATTTGGCTCCCCAAAAGATAGTCCCAATCATTTCCAAATAACGACCAAATGTGTGAAAAAGGGGAAGATAAGAAAGGAAAATATCTTCTTTACCTATTACTGGTAATGCAATAGCACGTGCAAATCGTTTACTCATAATATTCATATTGCTGAACATTATTCCCTTAGGTTCTCCAGTGGTACCTGAAGTGTACATAATAGTTGCCAGATCATTAATCTTCAGGGGAGTAATTAAAGAATCGACATTTGTAGAATCGTTATGAGACAATAATTGACTTAACAGGGAAGAGTCGTTATCCGGAAGTTTATCTATCAAAGAAATGAGATTCACTTCATTTTGTTTAATGTATGGGGAATATCTAATTTTTTCATATAATGCAACTGATTGAACAAAAATAATTTTTGGTTTGGACTGATTAAGGATAAAAGCCAAATGTTCTTCTGTAATAATAGGGGGGATGATAACATCAACAACACCGCCGTATAGCGATCCAAGATCAACTAAAACCATTTCAAGACAATTCTCACTTAATATGGCTACTTTAAAGTTTTGGGGTTCTGCTGAATTGTTCCTCTTATCTAATAAATAGTACGCAATAGTTTTTACATTAACGATTGTTTCATGATAAGAATAGTTCTTTCTGGAATCATTAACGAAAATATTGAAAAGTACATTTTCGGGAATATTATTCTGGCGGTAATCAAGCAGACGTCTGACATTAAAATTGCTTTTTTCAATAAGCGGAAATATTAGTTCTTCCCATTTTATTTCAGAATTAAACGATTGGAAAGTTCCAGAGTCTACCAGACTCATTAAATAGTTGTGAATCAATTCATCCGATTCTTCACATAGAAGCAAATTCATGCCTTCAAAATATTTGGAAGAAGTAGAGTTGTTTTCCATGGTCACATAGTATAAAGATTTATTATATTAATGAATTAAAAAAGGGTAAAGCGATGCATTCAAGATAACTTTACCCTTATTAATAAGTAAAAACTATTTATTAAAGGCCCATGCTTCCAACATCTCTGTGGTGACTGATTTAGGCCTTTCAAGAGCATAACCAAGAGCGCGTGCCCAAATAATATTGGATGCAACACCTAACGCCCTCCCAACCCCAAACATTACAGTATAGAAATCATACTCTTGAATTCCAAAATGCCATAAAATTACACCACTTTGAGCATCGACGTTTGGCCAGGGGTTTTTGGCTTTACCTTGTTCCAGAAGTACATCAGGAACTATTCTATAGAGTTGGTCAACGAACTTGAATAATTCATCGTCTTTCATATATCTTAGACAAAATTCCCTTTGTGCAGTATATCGTGGATCAGTCTTCCTTAGCACAGCATGTCCATATCCGGGTATTACTTGTCCACTTTTTAGTGTGTCCCATACAAATTTTCTCATTTCCTCATCACTAGGAACATTATTCCCAATCTGTTTTTTAACATTCTGAATCCAAATAAGGACTTCCTGATTTGCTAAGCCATGCAACGGTCCGCTAAGTCCGTTTAACATACTACTCATCGCGTAATAAATATCAGAGAGGGCGGAAGAAACTAAATGACCAATATGTGCGGAAACGTTGCCACTTTCATGGTCGCTGTGCAGAATAAAATAAAGTCTTGAAACGTCATCAAATGGTGAATCAACACCCATCATATGACTGAAATTTCCACCCCAATCAAGATCAGGGTCCGGATTAATGACTGTATCGCCTCTGTATTTCATTCTAAAGATGTAGGCTGCTATTTGTGGAAGCTTTGCAAGTAGATTCAGAGCATCCTCAAAAGTTGGATCCCAATATTCGTTTTTATGAATCCCACGATGGTAATCCTTAGCAAACTGCGATTCTCTTTGCATAGCCAGAACAGCTGCACTAAATAGTGTCATTGGATGAATATCCCGTGGCATCCCTCTCAAGAGGTCAAAAATATATTGTGGGACCTTGTTTCTTATCTTAAACTCCTTAATAACATCCTCAACATCTTCCTGGGTAGGAATATCCCCGGTTAGCAGAAGATAAAATAGCCCTTCAACATATGGCATTTCTTTACCGGAGGGTTTAGGCAAAAGTTCAAGAACTTCAGGAATAGTGTAACCTCGAAAACGTATTCCTTCCTGAGGATCAAGATAAGAGATGTCTGTAACAAGACTTTTTATGTCCCTCATACCTCCAATAATCTGTGAGATTGTAACTTCGTCAACTTTCACATCACCATATTCCTTCAGCAATTTTTGAGTGCGAGGTCTCCATCCCAAAATTTTTTCCTGCAGTTTTAATTTTAGTCTGCTCATATACTGCCTTTCATAAATAAACTAAAAAATATTTCTTCTGCCATCACTTAATTTGAGGAGAATGAATTTATTCCAATGCAAATTAGCAAAAAAAAGAGTAAAAATAAAAACAATTTCTTATTTTTTGAAATTTGGTATAAGTCGTAAACAAGGGAACTATACTTGAGAGAGACGAAATTACAAGATAAGTCATTATTTCATATATTAGTCAAGAAAGTACAACTGAGAATACAGAAAGAATCAACATTCTTAATGAATTCAGTGTTTAATACGGGGTACCAGATTAAAAGTAGATTCTAAATAATTGGAAAGAACCCCATAATGGGTATTATGTATACTATTTAAGTATCATCGTAACAAATTCCAAAAGATTTCCAACAACCCATTCTCAGATTCAGAAGTAAAAAAAAACCAGAAACCATTTAGCAGAACATTATGCGCGAAATTTTAAAGTTGCAGGGAGAACTCGAATACTGATTTTTTTAATATCGGTGGATAATACTTCCCCATCAGTATGTACATAATTTCCCGGATTTAGTGATATTTCACAATTCTTAAACTTGAAATAGTTTACAATCTTAAGTTTTGTGTGCTTACCAAATATTGCAATAGGAAGATAGAAGAGTATTTTTATACGGTTTATATATTTTATGATACTAATGTCCAATTCACCATCGTCAATCTTGGCTTTAGGGAGGAGTTTAAAACCTCCTCCGGATGTCTTACCATTACCGATTGAGACCATCATTGAAGTGGTTGAAAGATGATGTTTATCTATTGATAATGAAAGCTGTGATGATGGGTAATTACGGAGTGCTCTAAAAACAGAAGATAAATAAAGCAATAAGCCTTTGAATTTTGAGTTTTGGTTGCTATAATGCGCAGCCAAAGCATCAAAACCGATTCCACAACTACTCCCAAAAAGATGTTTAGTTTCAGTGTATTTTTCATCGAAAAGAGTAATTTCACCCAAATCAATTAATTTAAATGTCTCAATTTTGAGGTTATTAAGCAAATAATCTAAATTATCAGAGATTTTGAGTTCCCTGGCTAAATCATTTCCAGATCCGATTGGGTAAATATCAACAATTGGAGAAGAGTGTGCTCCCAATCCGTTCAAAACTTCGTTAATTGTACCATCCCCCCCACAGATAACAACTTTTGCTTGTTTGTCACTAAGTAATTGGCCAAATTTATAGGCATCCCCCCTTTTTTCGGTAAATAGGACATTTGCTTCAGGAAATCTCTTATTTAATTCATCTAACAGGCGGGCAATTCTGTTGACATTTTGATTTTTTCCCGCTATTGGATTTATAATAAAATATATTAACATAACTTATTAGTTTTGAATGATATACATGGAATAATTAAATCATTACATCAACATAAACCACGGGATCAAAAGTCTGCAAGTCTTCAATACCCTCACCTACTCCGATGTATCTTACAGGGATTTTAAGTTTATTTGTTATCTGGAAAACAACACCGCCTTTGCTGTTCCGTCAAGTTTGGTTATTACCAAACCTGTTACCGGAGTTGCGCGCATGAACTCTTTCGCCTGGACAATGGCATTCTGACCTGTTGTCGCGTCTAGAACAAGAAATATCTCATTAGGAGCATCGGAAATAAATTTAGAAATTACCCTTTTTATTTTACCGAGTTCGTCCATCAAATTTGCTTTATTATGTAACCTGCCCGCCGTATCAATTATTACGACATCATGATTGTTCTTAAGGGCTGCAGAAATTGTTTCATAAGCTACAGCTGACGGATCGCTTCCTTTAGTTTTAGAGATAATTTCAACACCAGCTCGTTCTGCCCAGATGTTTAACTGTTCATTCGCGGCAGCACGGAAGGTATCCCCAGCACCAACAATGACGGACAAGCCACTTTGCTTAAAATTATAAGCTAGTTTTCCAACAGTTGTAGTTTTCCCTACTCCATTTACACCAACGATAAGGATGACAAAAGGTTTCTTCTTATCAATTTCCGGGAGATACTCGGATTTTATTGAGCTATCTACTCGTAGTGCATTTACAAGCGATTTTTTCAGTATTTCAATCATTCTTTCACTTGTCCGCTCGCTAACCCCTATCATATTTGTTTTTAATTCATTGATAACTATACCGGTCATTTCTACACCGAGATCAGCTGAGATGAGGATTTCTTCAACATTGTCAAGAAAACTGTCATCCAAAACAGCTTTACCGGTAAACGTTTCAGTTATTTTGTTAAAAATCTTTTCTCTGGTTTTATTTAAACCATTTTTAAGTCTATCCAGATTAATATTTTTAAATAATTTCATGTTTTCCTTTTAATATTTCCATAGCACGAATTGCGTATGCAACAAACGAGATAATTATTAGTCCTAAAGTCAAAATATAAACAGACTGAAACCAAAAGTTTTCCTGATTAACCTGAAGAGTAACAAGCAGGAGGATTAAGGCAATAAATGATACTGATATTTTTCCAAGCATATTCGAAGGTATTACCTTCTTTAGTCTTGAGGAAAGATATATTCCACCAAGAAAGATAAGAAGATCTCTTCCAAGGATCATACAAAAAAATAGCGGGGATATGTATCCTATCAGGAATAACTTTATGGTGATTACACCTATGCACACTTTATCGGCAAGGGGATCCAACATTTTACCAACTTCGGAAATTTGATTTAGCTTTCGTGCAAGATAGCCATCCAAATAATCAGAGATGGCACCAACAAATACAAGCAGCACTATTACAGTCAGGTTCTCCCCTTCTTTAATACCGTCCAATAAAAACCAGAAAGGTACAGCAAGAAGTAACCTCAAAAGACTTAATAAATTAGAATATGTTAAATATTTATTTTTCATTTTACAACAGCAATTTTTCCCAATTTGGTTTCTAATTCATTATTTTTATCATCCAACATCACCATGCGGTATAAATAAACACCTGAGTCAACTATCTTTCCCATTGCATCCTTCAAATCCCAGGTATAACCGCCATTGCCATCTTTTTCCTTTAAATCAATAATCTTCGTCCCGTTTACTGACCAAATTGATATATTAACAAAGGATGGCAGATTGGCAAATGTCAGTATTCCAATACCTTCCGATATTCTTGCAGGACTGGGATAGAAGTAAACATCGGATAAATTTGAACCCGATCCCGTAAGAACCAGAACACTTCCAGCGTTATCTTTTATTTTAATACTGCCGGTAGAATATGTCGATGAAATATCTTTTAATTTTAATCTGTATTCAATTCCAATGGATCCAACGGGATACCCGTTTGAAAGATCAAGAGATATTTTATTGGGATTGTCAGATGATACCCTTATATCACTTATCCTGTTAAAAGGATTAAACTGATAATTATTAATATTCATGACAGAAAGAGTATCTACCGGATGATTAAAAACAATTTCAATAAGATGTGAATTTGCAATCTTGAAGGATTGCACAAAAAACTCTTCAGTGGCTGGTATGGATAAATAATCAAAAGGAAGTGAATCTTTCATAACCGGTGAATTAAATGCATCAAACAATTCATTTACATATAATTTGTATTCACTGTTTTGAAGTCCCTGTTTAAATGTAATCAGATAGGAAAACTGATTATTGGGAGTAATTGAATTAACAAGAATATTCTGATTCAGAGAGAGATTCCTTATCGAAAAACTTTCAAGATTCAGTATCGTAGTATTAATTAAATTGTCGAAATATACAATTACCGAATTAATATCATTGACTTCAAGTTTAAGTAATTTAGCAGGCTTGTGGTGGATAACAGGTGCCAGATTGCTAAGGTCAGAATATCTTTGAGAATTTGTGATATTATAAGCCTGAACCCGATAATAATAAGTCTTGTTCAAAAGAATATTATTATCATAATAGTATGTATTTAAAGTTGAATCAATCTTAACTAAATTAAGAGAATCAAGTCCCTTATAAATTATAAAATAATTTTGATTAGAGGACCATTGTATTTTAATACTTGTTGAGTCTGCACTAAATCCTGACAAATTGGATGGTGTTTCAGGTTTATCGGCATTAGTAAATTCGTAAAAATAGACTTTATCCGATTTTGGCAAAGCTATTTCTTTTACACCGTTTTTGTTCAAATCAGAAATAAGAATAGCATTTGAGTTAACACTTTCGTCATAAAAGACTATCTGGTAGCGGTTATTAATCTTCTTAAGAATGTAAGAATAAGGGAATAAAAAAAGAATCAATTCATCGATGTTGTTATTATCAATATCCGAAAATTTCAGCCCGTTTTCCGCCATTTGAAATGAACCACTGAACTCGGATGCCGGGTCTATAAAAGCTCTATCGTAGATAATCTCAAAATCAGAATTGAAGACTATAAGCAGATGATAGTTAGCAATATCAATTTCCGGTATTGAGTGAAGCAAAACAGCTATTTCCTTTATGCCGTCGCCAGTAAAATCACCTGAGGAAATATAGGCGGACGATGAAGAAAATCCGGTAGAAAATACTTTGTAAGGAGTAAATTGATTATTCGGTAATACTTTATAACTAAAAATATCTCCATCGGTGTCAACAAACCAAAGTTCATTAGTGCCGTCATTATCAATATCAGTCAAAATACCGTTAGGCGAATCAAAATAATTCCCCCCGATACCTAAATCGGTAAAATTATTCAGGACTGCGGTCTGTGAAACGGAAAAATCAGTATTAACCCTATAGATTGTTAGAGTGGTATCGCTTGAAACTGAGACTATTTCTGTTTTACCGTCTTTATCAATATCATTTGCCATAACCGGCCAGAACATTTTCTCTTCTTGTTTATACTTCTCAGTAAGTTTTGATGAGTTAATAGTCTGCTGCTCATACAGATATCCATAATAGAACCAAAAGCTAAGAAGGTCTTTCTTTCCGTTATTATTAAAATCTCCATAATCTTTAGGAATCCTCTCAACAAGAGAATCCAGCAAGACGAATGAATTATTTACCAATTTATAATGATTAGTAACTTTTGAATTACTGTTTTCTCTAATTAATACTTCATCAAGAAATTCCGATGTAAAATTAACCGGTTTATCAAAAATGATACCGGGAGGTAGTGAAAAACTCATTTCGCTCTTTGGGATTTGATAAAAAGCTTCCTCAGTTTTAACAATGAAATTATTCTGGAGAGAGTCCTTCACTGTTTTTTTCAAACCTACTAAATTTTCAATTTCAAAGAATATTTCATAAGAAGTGTTCTCCTTAGAATAAAATTTAGGAATGAATCCATAGTGAAGCTTTTTAACAAATTGATTATTAGTGGTAAAGCCATCGAGAGTCACAAATCTAAACTGATTCTCCCCTACCTGTTTATAGAACATCCTTACAATGCAATTTGAAGGGGTATAAACTGCTGCCAAAATAGTTGGCTTCTCACCGTAATAAGCTGGAACAAGAGAAACCAGTTGCCCGGTCGGATTTGTTCTAAGCAAATGAAAATTGACTCTTTCCTCGAGAGTTCTTCCATTATTCTGGGTCACTATCAATCTAAGCGAATATACTGTATCCCTTACAGGGTTAAAATAGTTTTTCAGGTCGAGTGATAAAACATTGTTATTGGATATTTGATTCTGAGCATCACTGATTAGCCGGGTCCAGTTTTTAGGATTGAGCCCTAAGCCGATTTCTAAACTAAATTTAACGAAATATGGAGAGAGGATTGTCGCAGTAATATTAATAGTATCTGATGTCGTCGCAAAATCCATAAGCGGATGGTGAAATTTAACAACTGAAGGGGCCAAAACAGTGAGAGCTTTGTTCAGGTTTAACCTTCCTGCACCACTTCTTAAATCCCAACCAGATTCGCCAATATCATCAGAAGTTGATTTAAGTATTTGACGGACTTCTTCATTCGTAAAGTCACCTAACGACAAAATGAGTGCAGCTGAAGCGCTAATAAAAGGAGCTGCAGCGGAAGTACCGTTGAATAGAGAATATTTCCCGTTTCTAATTGTTGTCATTATTCCTGTTCCGGGAGCAACCATATCCAGTGTACTACCCCAATTTGAAGTAGATGCCACATAATCTTCCTGAGTGGAATTACCAACAGAGATAACTTCAGAATAGCCGGAAGGATAATGCGGATTTCCTGAATTGGAATTACCTGAACTGCCGACTAACACTACATTCTGGCTGTGCGCATACCTGATAACATCGCGTAAAACATAGGAAAAAGAGTTGTCCCCAAAGCTCATATTTATAACTTTCGCCTTCATCAGCACAGCATAAAGGATGGCTGCTGCAACATCATCTTCTTCACCATATCCAGCAGGGTCAAAAGCACGAAGATTTAATATCCTGATTTTAGGAGCCACACCTGCAATACCAATTCCATTATTAGTTTCAGCACCTATAATTCCGGAAACAGCAGTACCGTGTGAATAGGTGTTTTCATCCATGGGATTGTTATCCCACTTTAAGTAATCTCCGCCTGTTGGATCGAATGGAAATCCGACTCTATCAGTGAAATCCCATCCCATAAAATCATCAACAAAACCATTATTATCGTCGTCTATTCCATTTGTTTTCTTATCATTCCCATTTATATCAGTTCCGGTCTCACCTATATTAATATAGATTTTGTCTCGTAAATCAGGATGGAGATAATCAATTCCGGTATCAATGACTCCGACTATGACAGAGTCAACCCCTTGAGTTTTATTCCAGGCAGAGAAAGCATCTATTTTAGTAAGCGCCCATTGCTGAGAGATAAGGCTGTCATTAGGAATTGAACTGATTTGCAGAACGGAATTCTTCTGGATGTACTCGATATCAGAGTTTTCACTTGCTATCTGATCTAATTGGTTCTGAGTAAGATCCTTTTCAACCTCAAATTTAATTATCCTTCTAAGCGATTCTATATTTTCGCTGATACCATTAAGGAGATAGTCGCACCTTATGACCTTATTTGATTCTATGGGGCTTCCCTGCTGGTTTTTAAAAGGGTTTCTATTGGAAACAATCGAAGTTATTTGATTTTTCGAGATTGAATCTTTATATTTAACAAAATAAGAAGACTGCGGGAAAATATTCAGAAACGACAAGAGTAAAATAAAAACAAGACTAAACTTCATAGATATCTTTCGTGAAATGAGTATCGATAGTAGTCGGGTATTCACCTGAGAAACAGGTTGTGCAATAGTTATCAGGAATGTCATCACTGAGTATAGAGAGCATTTCAGGGATAGTGAGATATTCGAGAGTATCCGCACTTACATATTCCCTAATTGCAGAAATATCACCTTTTAATCTATGGGCAATTAATTCCTCACGAGAAGGAAAATCCATTCCATAAAAACAGGGATAAAGAATCGGCGGTGATGATACACGCATGTGTATCGATTTGGGCTTAGCTTCCCGGATCAGATTTATTAACTGCAAAGAAGTAGTTCCGCGGACTATTGAATCATCCACTACGACTACAGTCTTGTTTTCAAGGACACCTTTAACCGTATTAAACTTAATGCGGACACCGATTTCCCTTGATTGCTGATTAGGGTAAATAAATGTCCTGCCGATATAGTGACTTCTTATGAGACCCAGTTCATACTTGGAAGCTATTCCCATCTTTTTAAGTTCGTTTTCATAACCCAACGCAGTAGTATTTGAACTGTCGGGGACGCTGATCACAATAACTCTTTCTCCATCAGGATCAGTAACCGGGTATTTCCTGGCAAGGACTTTTCCAAGTCTGCGTCTCATTTTATCAACATTATTACCAAATATTTTGCTGTCAGGCCTGGTGAAGTAGATATATTCAAAAATACACTGCCTGAGTTTAGGCTTTCTTTCATCAAACTGAATAGAAATGATTTCATCCAGCGAAGTCGCACCATCAGGTATTATAACCATTTCTCCAGGATTGATATCCCTGATAAATTCTGCAACGTTAATATCGAGTGCGCAGGTTTCGGAAGTTATAATAAAAGCACCGTTCTTTCTTCCTAAACAGAGAGGGCGAAAACCAAAAGGATCCCTTGCGCCAATAAGCATAGTGTCAGTAAGAACCACGAGGCTAAAGGCTCCCTCAATTTGTTTCAGAGTATCAATAATCTGATCTGTTTGTTTTTCAAATTTACTTTTTGCAATCAGATGTAAAATAACTTCAGTATCGCTGGTAGTCTGAAAAATAGCCCCTTCATTGCTCATCCTGTCTCTTAGCTTAAATGAATTTGAAAGATTTCCGTTATGAGCGACTGCGAGATTGCCCTGATGGTAATTTACAAGGAAAGGCTGCATATTCTTTCTGCTTCCCTCGCCGCTTGTAGAATATCTGTTGTGGCCAATGCATGCGTTCCCTTCCAAGATTTTACCCCAAACATCAAAATTATGGAACACTTCAGAGACCAATCCCTCCCCTTTTATAATGCTAAAATGGGCTTTTTTATTTTCTATTTTTCTGGATATTATTCCGCTGGCTTCCTGACCTCTATGCTGCAAAGCATGCAATGCATAATAAGAGATTATAGGAGCTTCAGGAGAACCGATTACACCGACAATACCGCACATATTTACTGAAAACTATTATTAGAAAATCAATTATTTAAAGTATAAATGTAAAAATAATATAGCTAAACTAAAAGGGGGAAATTATTAATAATTAGAGATTCTGAATGAAATTTATTACATTTTAGTTTCAAATTAATGATTTTATAAATGTTACTCTTTTTTACAAAATACTTATACGGTTTATGGATATGTTTTATATATTTTGTCATCTTTTGTAATTCAACTTTTCTTTTTGCAGAGGGAGTAACATTTTCAGGTATTGTAAGCGAAAAAGCAACTTCCTCCACACTCGATTCTGTGCTTATTACAATAATTAATAAATCCAATCCTACGGAGTATTACAGCACAAAATCAAATGCAAGCGGTTTCTGGTCATATACGATTCCATTCAATTCGGCCGGTGAAATCGTGCCACAACCAAATAGTTATTTACTCGAACAAAACTTCCCAAACCCTTTTAATCCCTCTACAAGAATATTGTTCAGAATTAGTACTTCCGGGAATGCACGCTTAGCAGTATATAATGTTACCGGTGAATTGATCGATCAGTTAAATCTCTACCTTGATGCGGGTAATTATTCCGTTGACTGGAATAACAAAGGAGCTGCAGGGGTCTTGTTCTATTCTCTGGAATTTAACGGAAATAGAGTTACAAAAAAAATGATTCAGCTCGACGGAGGCAAGAATGGTGGTTTTGGCAATATTACTTCCTATGGCAACCCATCCAAAAATATGGGTTTGAATAATTCTCTCTCTTCGGAATATCTTGTCATTGCCTCAAAATTAATTTATATGCCCGATACACTTACTATCCTCTTTACAAATAATTACAATGCTAATTTTTCGCTCCGTACTGTTCATGATGCTGCATTTGTTTTCGACCTGCATAATGATGTGATGGAAAAAGTAGCATACGGATACAATATTGGAATAAGAAACACGACTAATCAGTCAGACCTGCCCCGCTTCAAAGAAGGAGGAATGGATGCTCAGATGTTTGCAATCTGGGTAAGTCCTTCGGATACAGTCGGTCATACGTATTATTCTTACTCAATTGAGATGATTGATTCATTTGATAGTCAGGTTACGAGGAATAATGATAAATTGACTAAGGCAACTACATATAATCAAATCATTTCCGGAGCCGAAACCGGTAAGCTTGTTGGTATTCTTGGAATTGAAGGCGGACACTCCATTGAGAATAATCTTGATAAGCTTAAAAGTTTCTATAACCGAGGAATGCGTTATTTTACCATTACCTGGAATAATAGTACAACATGGGCAGTTTCGGGACAGGATTCACGCTCAACTACAGTTGGCTTATCAGACTTTGGCAGGCAGGTAATCAGGTTATTAGATTCACTTGGAGTCATAATTGATGTTGCTCACACAGGTATAAAAACGATTTCAGATATTCTTCAGATTACTAATAATCCCATCATCGACTCGCATTGCGGAGCAAGAAAATTAAGGAATCACTATCGTAATCTAAATGATTCGCAAATTGACAGCATAGCAGCACGCGGTGGGGTTATAGGTATAGTTTTCTATCCTCCGTTCCTTTCCTCAAGCAATAGCACTAATATTGATACAGTTATTAAACATATAGACTATATAAAAAACCGTGTCGGAGTCGACTACATAGCTATAGGATCTGATTATGACGGTATAGAATCGACACCCTTTGGTTTAGAAGATGTCTCAAAACTTCCCAAATTAACTGCGGCACTCCTGCGAAAAGGTTACTCCATTCCGGATGTTCGAAAATTATTAGGGGAGAATTATCTGCGGGTTTTCAAACAGGTTTGCAAATAAAAAAAGTTGCAATGATTTTCATCACTGCAACTTTATCGAGGCGCCGGTCGGATTCGAACCGACGAATAAAGGTTTTGCAGACCTTCCCCTTAGACCGCTTGGGTACAGCGCCAAAAAGAAATCCACTCTGAAAAGAATGGATCATAGAGCGGGAAACGGGACTCGAACCCGCGACTTCAACCTTGGCAAGGTTGCGCTCTACCAACTGAGCTATTCCCGCAAAAATAAATATTAAGAACAAAAACCTTAGACTTCAATCCCGCCCAATCGGGATTTCGCTCTGCCAACTGAGCTATTCCCGCAAAAAACATATTAAGAACAAAAACCTTAGACTTTAATCCCGACCAATCGGGATTTCGCTCTACCAACTGAGCTATTCCCGCATATAAAGAACAAAATTTAGATTAGAAATATAAAAATATTATTTTAACTGTGCAAATAAAAAATAGATACTGATTTCGTTATCAAAACAATAATTTCCCCAATCTGAAATTATCTGATGTCTCAAAATGAGACATATTAAAATACTTTTTTATACTTCTTAATTTAAAAATATTGATTATCTGACAATAAATTTTGCTAAAACCGGAAAATGATCACTATATCCCCCAAGATAATTTGACCCGCCATAAGTCGGGAAAGGTGTTCCTTTGTATTTTCCGCTCGGAGTCTGCAGCCAGTCAGGTTTATAGATCTCAAATGAGTCTTGAAGATATTTCAATTTTCCTGTGATAAGATTCGAAGACACGATTATCTGATCAAGCATATTCCAGAATTCCTGATATTTGTAACTCCCTTCCCCCTTTTCCTTTTTCTCAAAAGCTAAATTAAAAAGTTGTGGATCGTCATAAATATCAAGTTCTTCTTCTTCCCCATAGAAAGGCAAGGTTCCAAGAGTATCTTTTATCGAAATATTTGTCGGTTCATCATTAAAATCACCGAAAATAATGATATTGGCATTTTTGTCTTCGGCATATAACTCGTTTACTCTGTTCTTAAGAACCTTTGCAGCCTTACACCTGTATATTTCTGTAATATCATTACTTCCTCTTCGCGAAGGCCAGTGATTCACAAAAACATGTAATGTTTCAGATGTGGAATACTGAATAAAAGTTACATGCAGTACCAGTCTTGTTGGATAGCTGTCCCCTACCGGTTGCACAGTATCGCCTGTAACGGAGATCAGTTGCAAAAATTCGGGTTTGTATATCAAGCCAACATCAATACCCCTTCCGTCAGGAGATTCCTTATAAGCCAGTCTATACTTGTCTTTCCCGAAATATTCATCCACCAATCTTTGAGCGACTGCCTCATTCTCACTTTCACAGAATCCCAATATGTCGGGTCCGCTATCACTATTTATGGAGGAAACTGCTTTCCATAGATTAAGCATTTTCTTACTTAATCTCTCCTCGCTCCATTCCTTCTTACCTCCGGGATTCCACTCAGAATCTTCTTTCAGAGTGTCATCAAAATTATCATACAGGTTCTCTAAGTTGTAAAAAGCTACACAAAGAGTGTCATCCGGACTTGAAAAAGTTGACGAATGTAATCCTGCAACAACAAATAACAATAACAGTAAGAATATTCTTATTTTCATAAATTAATTCCTTTGGTTTTTCTTTTTTTCCAGGCTATATGCACTATGAAGAAGAAAACTGCACCAATAGATAACATAAGTATCCTTGATCCCCATATATACGGGATATTTTCTGTGGGAATATTTTCCATAATTAAGATTGGAAGAGCATCATATACAAACCACCAGAGCATAAGTACTAGCAGAACCAATGGAGTTATATATCTCATAATATAGTAAAAGAATCTGGGTATTTTTATATCACCGCCCATGTTCATTTCTTCCCAGGCTTTTTCACCACCAAAAACCCACATAAAAAGAATTGATTCTATCAGTGCAAAAACAACCAGTCCAAAAGTACCTGCCCAATAATCCATTTCATCAAGGACTCCATATTTAAGGAAAAATACAACAAGATGAGTTGCCACAAGAACAATTACTCCGACTAATGTAACTGCTTTTTTCCTTGAGAAACCCAGTTCATCTTCCAGAAAAGCAATAACGGGTTGACTCATTGCTACAGAACTGGTTATGCCCGCAAAGAACAAAAGAAAGAACCATAAGAAACCAAAAAAGTTTCCAAAAGGAATCTGCTCAAAAATCAAAGGCATTGAGACAAATCCAAGATTGAAGGCGCCACTGTTCGCAATCTGAGTTGCCATAGTAACACCAAAGAACGCAACAGCTGCAGGTATAGCAATGGATCCTCCAAGAACAACTTCAGCGAATTCATTTGTAGAGGCAGTAGTCAGTCCTGAGAGGGCAATATCATCTTTGGGTTTCAGATAGCTTGCATAAGCCTGAATAGATCCCATTCCAAGAGAAAGTGTAAAGAATATTTGTCCTGCTGCAGCAAGCCAAACTGAAGGTTTTGCGAGAGAAGAGAAATCAGGATTCCAGAAAAAAGCTAAACCGGAAGTAACATTTCTATCCGGATATGCCGGATTTGGAGTTCCAAGTGTTAAAACCCTTATAGCAAGAATTATCGCAAAAATTATTAAGAGGGGCATTGCGATTTTTGCTAATTTTTCAATTCCCTGTGATATACCCCGATATAGTACCCAGAAATTTAAGGCAAAGGTCAGGACAAAAAAGAAATATGTGAGTCCGAAATTTGAAGTAGAGAAGCCTAAGTCACCAATTCCCTGATAATTCCTTAAGTACGTCCCCATGGTTTCAAAAGAACCTGCTCCGAAATAATCCTTGGTAAGAGTCAGGAAACTGTATCCAAGTGTCCATGATTCAATATAAGTATAGTAAATTAAAATTATCGTAGAAATCAATAAACCGAGAGTTCCGAAGTACTTAGCAAATTTACTCTTCCAGATAACATCAAACATACCAGGAGCACTTCCGTGACCATATTTTCCACCATATCTCCCTATTCCCCATTCCATCCACATAAGGGGAATTCCAACAACGAGAAAAAAGAAAAAATATGGGATCATAAAAGCACCGCCGCCGTTTTCGACTGCCTGCACAGGAAACCTTAAGAAATTTCCCAGACCAACTGCGTTACCAGCAACAGCAAGTATTAAACCAATTTTACTTCCCCAATATTCGCGGGGTTTATCTGTAGACATCTGCACTCCAAAAATAAATTATGTAATTAAATTCTCTTTTTCACCGGTTGCAATGATGGTAGCAGTCATAGCATCCCCGGTAATATTAGTTATTGTTCTGCACATATCCAGAATTCTGTCAACTCCTAAAATTAACGCCAATCCTTCCTGTGGGATTCCCACAGCTTTTAGTATGATTATCATCATAATCAGTCCTACTCCCGGAACGGGAGCTGTTCCAATTGATGCAAGAGTTGCAGTAAACACAATCACTATTTGCTGTGTCAGTGTAAGGTCAATACCGAAAACCTGTGCAATGAATACTGCAGCAACACCCTGATAGAGGGCTGTACCGTCCATATTGATTGTAGCACCAAGAGGAAGGACAAAACTCGTAACCGATTTAGAAATACCCAGATTATCCTGACAGCATTCCATTGTAACAGGTAAAGTTGCGGCGCTTGAACTTGTGCTAAAACCAATTGTCATAGCGCGTCGCATTGCCTTATAAAAAGTCTTTATTCTAACTTTTGTAAATAGTTTTAATAATACCGCATAAGTAATAAAAGTATGAATAGCGAGACCAATAACTACAGTTAAAGAATACCAAATCAAAGTGGTAAGTATTTCCCATCCGAATTCACTTACCGTCGAAGCAATCAATGCGAATACACCATAAGGGGCTATTTTCATTATTACTTCAACCATTTTTATCATTGTTTCACTCAGACCGTCAAGGAAATTCACAACGGGGTCAGATTTCTCCTTCGCTATCATAGTTAATATCATACCCAGCATTACAGCAAAGAATACAATCTGCATCATATTTGCAGTTGCCATAGCCTCGATAGGATTTTTTGGAATGATGTTCACTATCTCCTGAGTAATATCAAATTCTAACCGGGAATCCAGTTTCTGCTGAATATCTCCCTCATAAACTGACAGGAGGTTATTCTTCGTCTCTGGGGGCATTTTTTCACCCGGCTGAAGAAGGTTAGCTACGAAAAGACCCGTTGTAACAGCAAACATGGTGGTCGTAATATAAATGAATAGTGTTTTTCCTCCTATTCGTGCAAACTTTTTTATATCCCCCAAACTGGCTGCTCCCACAGTAAGCGATGCAAGCACTAATGGAATGGCAATCATATTAAGCAGCCTGATAAAGATATCCCCTATCCATTTAATAGATGTAGCTATAGTTTTCTCTCTAAGTACACTGGTCACTTCGGTAAGTTCTCTTAAAGTGACTGATTTTTCAGAATCAGAATCATAAAATTCCTTTACAAGGACTTTGTATGGTTTAGCTTCTTTCTGAAATTTCCGGGTCAAATTCACTATCTGGATCTGTGAATTCTTTTTAAAAGAGACTGTATCATTACTTTCAACAACAATAAAAGCATTCCAATCCTGAACAGTAAGAGAATTGTTTCCGGTTCTGCCTTTGTAATTAATTGTAAGTTTATTGTTTGAAACGTTGAATAAAGCACCAAAAAGAGCTCCGGCCACCAGTGCAATGACGATCTGAGCTTGGAGGGAAGGGAATTTTATTTTCATTCAGGTTACTTCTTCCACAATATTGAGAGAAATTATTTATTTAATTTGTTTTAATTACTCATTTTTTTACTTTTGGAAAACTAATTTAACTAATTAATGCAAAATAATAAAAAAAATAAATCCGATTCAGAAAAGACTTCCGGTGAACTGATCCGTGGACTAAGTCTGACAGCCGGCATCATGATAGTAGCCGGATCCATGATAGGTTCCGGTATTTTCAGGAAACCGGCAACAATGGCGGGACAGCTACTCTCTCCTGAGCTTTTGATTCTGGTTTGGGTCATTGCAGGAATGTTTACGTTTTTAGGTGCTCTGGCAAATGCCGAAGTTGCAAGTATGTATGATCAAACAGGTGGTCAATACCTATATTTCAAAGATATGTATGGAGATTTTATAGCATACACATTTGGCTGGGCTACTATTGCAGTTGTTCTTTCTGGTAGTCAGGCTGCAATCGCCTATGTTTTTGCTGAATACGTGGGGTATTTTTTCAAATTTCCGGAAACCTCTGAAACACTCCGATCTATCACACTATATATTCCCCTTGTCGGCGAGATCCGTCCGTTAATGGATCTGACAACCAAAATGGTCGCCATTGCCTGCATTCTTTTTATTACATTCATTAATTACATAGGCGTTATATTTGGCGGAGGCGTTCAGACAGTAATAACTTTTATTAAAATTGCCACCATCATCGGCTTAGGCTTTTTATTGCTGATTTTCGGTGATGGCAGCACAGCTAATTTGTATAACAATTTTGAACTGCAGCCTGAATTAACAAATAATTTTTTCGCACTGATAGGCCTTTCACTTGCAGGAGCATTCTGGGCTTATGACGGTTGGAATAATGTTACTTATGTTTCAGGCGAGATGAAGGATGCCAAGAGAAATGTTCCGTTGTCTTTGCTCTGGGGGACATTGATAGTAATCGGTGTATACGTATTTATTAATATTGCTTATCTCTATCTATTGCCGATAAATGAGATGAAAGATTCCCCTCTCGTTGCAGCCACCGCAATGGAAAAGATTTTCGGAAAATCAGGCGGTGCAATAATTTCAATTGCTGTAATAATTTCAACATTCGGAGCACTTAACGGAAGTATACTTGGAGCTGCAAGAGTACAGTATGCTATGTCAAAAACCGGGCTCTTCTTCAATTTCATGGGAAAGGTTCACCCGAAATTTGCAACACCACACACTTCAATCGTCATGACCGGAATCTGGTCTGCAATACTTGTAATGAGCGGAACATTTGACACAATTTCAGATTATGTGGTATTTGCCGCCTGGTTTTTTTATATGTTGGGAGCTCTCGGAGTAATTATTCTAAGAAAGAAATTTCCCGAACGCAAAAGAAAATACAAAGTATGGGGATATCCTTTTACACCGATTATTTTCATTCTGTTTTCAGCTCTGTTTTTGCTAAACACAATAATATCTGATACCGAAAATGCCATGATGGGATTTTTCCTGATACTGATTGGTTTGCCTATTTATTTTTACAGAAAGTATTTGGGTAAAGGGTCTGAAAAGGATATTTAATTTGTTCTATCAAACTATTTTTCTTAAATTTATATGTTATTTAATTCTTTAATATCAAATAAAAGTATCCGGAAATTAATTATCCGTCATAAGATCGGATTTTCAATATGATCAAACAGTATATTCCGCTTTTCCTGGTTTTTGCCACCGCAATTGTTATTGCCGTAGCAATAGTAGCATCCTCTAAACTGATAGGGCCGCAAAAACCAAATGATGAGAAGCAGTCCACATACGAGAGCGGCGTAAAACCATACGGAACAGCGAAGGAAAGAATTTCGATAAAGTATTATGTAGTGGCAATGCTCTTTATAATATTTGACATTGAAGTAATCTTTGTTTACCCGTGGGCTGTTAAGTTTAAGTCCCTCTATTCCGTTTATGGATCCCCAGTATTTATAACAATGCTGGTTTTTCTTGTAATTTTTGAAATAGGCTACTTATACGCCTACAAAAAAGGAGGATTCAATTGGGATTAGAATCAAAATTAACAGGAGAAGGATTTATCACTACTACTCTTGATAGTGTAATAGCCTGGGCAAGAAAAAATTCAGTATGGCCAATGCCAATGGGAATTTCCTGCTGTGCAATTGAAATGATGGCAGTAGGAGCTGCGAAATATGATATCGCCCGTTTCGGTTCGGAAGTTATGAGAATGACACCAAGACAGAGTGATTGTATGATTGTTGCCGGAACCGTGACATATAAAATGGCGCATGTAGTTAAAAAGATATATGATCAGATGCCTGAGCCCAAGTGGGTCATTGCAATGGGCGCCTGTACTTCTTCCGGAGGAATGTACCGTTCATACCCGGTTGTCCAGGGAATCGATCAATTCTTACCGGTTGACATTTACACTGCCGGATGTCCTCCCCGCCCTGATAACCTTCTGAACGCGCTAATGAAGATCCAGGAAAAAGTAGGCAAAACAAGAGCAAAAGATTTTTCAAACTCAACTCAAATTGATTAAATATTAATATGGAATTCAAAGATACAATTCTGTCAAAACTCCGGAGCAGGTTTTCTGAAGCGGTTTTTAATACAGAGGAATTCAAAGACGAATTTTGCATAAAAGTACCCAATAACCGAATCGTTGATGTATGCAATTTCCTCAAGAATGATGAGGAATTAGCTTTTGACCTTTGCGAGGACGTTACAGCCGTGGACTGGGGAACAACCAGAAACAGATTCACAATGGTTTATTTTATTTTTTCCCTGAAAAACAAATTCAGATTAAAAATCAAATGTGATTTAACTGACGGAGTTGAAAAGATTGATACTGTTGCGACCGTTTGGAAATCTGCAAATTGGGCAGAGCGTGAGGTTTATGATATGTACGGGATTGAATTTAACAACCATCCCGATTTAAGAAGAATGTATATGCCGGAGGCTTTCGAACACTACCCCTTAAGGAAAGAATTTCCTGTTATGGGTATTCCGGGATCTTTACCCCTACCGAAGAAATAGAAATATGGATCGAGTTACAAAAGAAGAACTGACGCCAAAAATAGTTAAAGCATTATTAAATGCTGAAACAGACATTACTCTGGACGATGCTTTAGAAAATGATATGATTTTAAGCATGGGACCTCAGCATCCTGCAACTCATGGTGTCTTGAGACTCCTCCTAAGGCTTGACGGTGAGACAATAATGGCTTGTGTTCCGGAACTTGGTTATCTCCACCGAGGATATGAGAAGATGGCCGAAAATATGTCATTCACAGAGTTTATCCCTCATACAGACCGGCTTGATTATCTTTCCCCACCTGCCAATAATTCCGCATACGCATTAGCAGTTGAAAAATTAGTAGGAATTGAAGCACCACCAAGAGCTCAATACATTAGAATGATGTTCATGGAGTTTTCAAGGATCTGCAGTCATTTAGTAGCTATCGGTTCTCTTGCCATGGACATAGGTGCCTTAACAGTATTCCTCTGGACCATGAGAGAGAGAGAAAAAGTACTGAATTTTTATGACCAAATTTGCGGGGCGCGATTTACAACCAGTTACACAAGAATTGGCGGAGTTGCACAGGATGTAAAACCGGAAACTATAAAAGAAATCAAGCAATTCCTTGATGAGTTTGAAGGCAATATCCATGAATTCGAGAAACTCCTAAATGCAAATAAAATATTTATTGAGCGGCTTGAGGGAGTAGGAACCATATCCGCAAAGGATGCTATTGATCTTGGTCTTACAGGACCAAATTTAAGAGCTACCGGTGTTGACTTTGACCTTAGGAGAGTAAGACCATATCTTTACTATAATGATATGGATTTCAATGTGGTCACTTACAAAGAAGGAGATGCACTTGCGCGATATTTCGTGAGGTGTGACGAATTGCGCGAGAGCAAAAAGATTATTTATCAGATAATTGATAAAATGCCCAAAGGCGAAACACTCCTCAACAGTCCTAAGAAAGTAACCCCCCGGAAGGTCGAAATTTATTCCAAAATGGAAGAGCTTATCCATGATTTTATGATAACAAATTTTGGAGTTAATCCACCCGTCGGAGAAATATATTCCGCTGTTGAAAATCCTAAAGGGGAATTGGGATTTTATATTGTAAGCAAAGGAGAAGGTCATCCGTGGAAAATGAAAATCCGGTCTCCTTCATTCTGTAACCTTCAATCACTTCCATTGCTTACTAAGGGATACATGATTTCAGATGTTGTTGCAATTATTGGAAGCATAGATCCTGTTATGGGAGAAGCTGATAAATAGAGTAACAGATAATTAATTTTTATAATTTATGGAATTTACATTTAGCGAAACTAACCTGCAAAAAATAGAAGCAGTTCAGAAAAAGTATCCTGACAAGAGGTCATCCATCATGCCTGTGCTTTATATAGCACAGGAACAGAACGGCTGGATTTCACAGGAAGTTATGATTGCAGTTGCAAAATTGCTGGATATGCCTGAATCTGAAGTACTTGGCGTTGTTACTTTTTATACAATGTATCATAAGAAACCTGCCGGTAAATATCATTTACAAGTCTGCACGAATGTTTCGTGTATGCTTCGCGGCGGTTATGAGATTTGGAATAAAATAAAGGAGAGATACCAGCTTGAAGAAGGTATTCTCTCAAGTGATGGGAAGTTTTCACTTGAAGAAGTTGAGTGTATGGGTTCATGCGGAACTTCTCCAATGATAGCGGTCAATGAAGATTATTATGAAAATCTTACTGTTGAAAAAGCGGTTGAAATTATAGATTCATTAAATTAAAAACTTAAATCAGTTCCCCTAATGCAAAAAATTCTGTTACCCGATATAAATAATTTTCACGAAATGGAGGTTTATCTTGCAAATGACGGATATAACTCTGCAAGAAACGCTTTCCTTCGACAACCTGACGATATTATTGAAACTGTAAAAAAATCAGGTTTAAGAGGCCGCGGAGGGGCAGCTTTCTTAACCGGTCTTAAATGGTCATTTATGCCCAAAGTAACTGACAAGCCTAAGTACCTGTGTGTGAACGGCGATGAAAGTGAACCCGGAAGTTTTAAGGACAGGCAGATTTTTGAATTTAATCCGCATCAATTGATTGAAGGAATCCTGATTACCTGTTATGCAATCGGGGCACAAACTGCTTATGTTTACATCCGCGGTGAATATAATAAATGGATTGACCTGCTTCAAAAAGCACTTGATGATGCATATTTGCGTGGCTTTGTTGGGGAGAGGATGAAGGAAACTTTTGTGACTTCATTCTCATGCAATATTTTTATCCATAAGGGGGCGGGAGCCTATATATGCGGGGAAGAGTCGTCATTGATGAATTCGATAGAAGGGCAAAGAGCATATCCCAGAGTAAAACCCCCCTTCCCTGCTCAAAACGGATTGTGGGGCAATCCCACCACCATTAATAATGTTGAGACAATTGCAAATATTCCGGCAATTATAAAGAATGGGTGGGAGTGGTTTTCGGCTATCGGTGAGCAAAAACATCCCGGTACACTTCTTTTCGGAGTTAGCGGACATGTAAACAAACCGGGTGTATATGAGCTTCCTACGGGGACACTGCTTACGGAAATTATTGAAAAGTATGCCGGCGGAGTAATTGGCGGCAAAAAGATTAAGTGTATTATTCCGGGTGGAACTTCGATGCCTCCTCTGAGAGGTGAATCAATAGAAGGCCTGAAAATGGATGCTGAGTCGTTACGAACTGCCGGGACTGCAATTGGAACCGGCGGGATAATTGTAATGGATGAGGATACTGACCTCGTTAAAGTTCTTGCCGGGATAGCAAAGTTCTATCACCATGAGAGCTGCGGACAATGCACTCCATGCCGCGAGGGGACCGGATGGATGCTTAAAATCTTAAACAGAATTGTTGCAGGAAACGGCGTGAAAAGCGACTTGGATTTACTGATTAGTATCGCAAATAATATTGAAGGTAATACTGTATGCGCACTTGGGGAAGCAGCAGCCTGGCCTGTGAAATTCACGATTACGAGATTCCGTGATGAATTTGAGAAAAGAGTGAATGAATCTGTGGATTTACCTGTTCCCAACAAAGTCCACTCGATGCGACATACGCAAAACTCTCCGTTAGTTAACGGACTGACATCGAACTAAAATAGAATTTTCTCAAATGGATAAATGATTTTATCCTCTCAAATCTGAGAAAATCTATTAGAAATCCCAAGGTTCAGGGGTGTTTTCCTGAAGTGAATATAGGGTATTTTCCGGTGACCTTTCATCGAACTTAGATCGAAGTTAGACCCAAGGAGGAATCAAGCAAATCTCTTAAGATATTCCAAATTCTCGAAATTTAGATTAATTTCCCGATTCCAATAATTGAAGCTGGTTATAATGAATCATCAAATCAGTCCAAAACCGGAATAAATTTCCCCTCTTTTCTACACTCCCTTAATTCTCTCTTTATACTTATCGAGCGCTTCGGTGAGTCTTTCCCTGGCTGTTGTGTCGCCCGGCACATTGTGAGAGGGGTGGATGTAGAGTTTTACACCACGATCAGCGAGGATCTCTGCAACGGTGGTGACGGTCATCCAGACTGCGGTAACAAAAGCCATAGTGGAAACCGGTCCGATCTTATCATAGTGGTTTTTAAGCTCAACACTTGCGTCCTGAATCGGGACACAAGTATCAACCACAATATCCGCTATCTCAAAAATTGTTTTACCTGAGCTGTGACGGGTTTGTTTTCCTTCAGCTTCAGCGGCTGATCCGAATACTATTACTTTCATCCCCTTTTGCTTTGATTCAAGAGCAATGTCAATATTGACCGCATTGATGCCTGTGTGGGAAAAGAGCCACATACAGTCTTCTTTATCAAAATTCCACCCTTTCATAATCTCCTGACCATATCCCTCCACTCTTTCCAGAAAGACAAATTCATGGACATTCATTCCGCCAACTATGTTGGTAAAGAAAGTAAGAGGTAATTCGATCATCGGATGGAAACCTACGAAACCACCTATTCTTGGGTACATCTCTTCTATGGGAAGGGTGGCGTGTCCGCATCCGAATGTGTGCACCCACTTCCCTTTTTCAATTGTATCTGCCATCGCCAGGGCGGCAGACTTTATATTTTCTAATTGAGTTTTCTCAATTTTATCCATTATACTTTTTGCGTTTTCCAACCATTGCAGAGCTAACATTCTTTCTCCTTATTTAGTAAAATGAAATATTAATTTTTCAGATTCAATTTTTTGATCAGATATGACAAAATCAGAATCATCATTAGTGCACTGAAAAGAATTATAAGAGTAAAATACCGGATTCCGTATGCCTCGGATACTATTCCTGTGATATAATTGAGTACCATATTCCCAACCAGGGCAATTACAAAAACCAGGCTGAATGCCGTTCCCGACAGACTTGTGAATATATCTGCCACGAAACTAAGGATAATTGGGAACCCTGCCGCAAATCCGATTCCAAGGAAGACCAGACCAACCACGGTATAGAAGTATGTCCCACCTAAGAAAATAATAAGCGATCCGAGCATTACAATTATTAAACTCATATAGATCACATAAGACCGCGAGAGCCCTTTTAGTATAAAACTTAAAATGAGTCTGGTTCCGGTGAGTGCAATAACGAGGTAAGTTAGCGCAAATAGTGAGTTTTCCGGTGAAGCAAGCACATATTTCTGAAGGTAAGTGGTTGTCCAGTTATTTCCTATTCCTTCTATCCCGCTTTGAAAGAATAAGAAAAACCCAAAGGTGAGGAGGATGGGATCGTTAATGAGTTTGATTCCTTCTTTAATCGGAAAGCCCTGAGCATTTTTTGGAGCGGGGAATTTAATGAATACAAGAAATGAAATAAGTAATAATAAGAATATAGAAATAGTAATTAAAACATTTTGATAAGTAAAGAAACCAGAAAGGATAGCAAGAATCGCCGGTACACCAAGCGCCCCGATGCCGTAGAAGACACCTAAGAAACTGAGTTTAGCTCCTTTTTCGTCCCCTGCAATATCTGCTACGAGTGCGTTCGTTCCGCCGTTTATCACTCCCCCGCCGAAACCGATGAGAAGAATGGATATTTGCAGCACCGGCATGGAATCCGAGACGGCTATGCCATATATTCCAATGACAACAAACAATGAACAGATGATCAGGAGAATTTTATATCCGTATCTGTCTACGATTGGACCAAAAACTAATGATCCCAGTAGGATTCCGGATGGGAGAAGCGAGACTAAAGCACCTGCGGAATAACCGGTAAGACTGAATTTGTCGGTAAGATTCGGCAGGATAGAGCCTATTGAAATCAAAGAGATACCAAATATAAGCATCCCTATATATGCGGCGATAAAGACAAGATTCTTTTTGTACATTTATTTCCTTCTTAAGTTTTAATTTGAAAGTTTCCGGCAAGATAACCGGCGCCAAAAAGACCTGCATCTGTACCAAGTTTTGAATCCGTTAATTTAACCAGATTGACAGACAAAGGCTGAGCCCATTTTTTTGCCTCTTTGTAAATTGCGGGGATAAACTGAACAGCGGGACCGAATACTCCTCCACCCAAAATAATAACTTCAGGATTAAAGAGACTGACATAATTAGCGACTGCCATTCCCCATAGTTCAATTGCATTTATTATCACTTCTTTAGCAATTTCATCCCCCTTGAAGAAGGCTTCAAAAACATCACGACCGGTAATATTATCCGGAGAAATATTCCTGAGATTTCCCTGATAATCGGGTTTGTCTGTCAGAAGTTCTGAAGCTTTTCTCCCAAGACCTGCTCCTGAGGCAGAATATTCAAAGCAACCACAAGAAGTGTATTTAGTATTAAACGGCCTTTCAAGAGCCAGCCAGCCTGTAGCACCCGCGATGTCATTCGCACCGCGTAAGACTTCACCGTTTATTAAGACACCAATTCCAATACCGGTCCCAACAGCCATATAAATTGCATTTTTTGCGCCCATGGCTGCTCCTTTCCAAACTTCACCAAGAATACAGCATGCGCGGTCACTATCAATATTGACAGAGATATCAGGATTATTGATAAATCCCGTTACTTTATCAAACAGAGGATAATCTTCCCATCCGTTAATATTGGGAGCCCAGACGGTTTTCTTCTGCGACCAATAAATTCCGGGGACGCATAGCCCGACTCCCCCTACATGATAATTAAATCTGCGACTGTATTCAAGCTGTGAAGAAACAGCGCCCAGAACAATATCGCAAACAGCATCGCCGGAAGTCTTCCCTACTTCGGCATAAGAATGGTTGAAGCAGTTTCCATCAGAGTCAAATAATGCCGATGATATTTTTGTCCCTCCGATATCTATACCAACTGTGTACATAAAAAACCTTGAATAAATAATATGGAAAGATAAGAAAATAATTGATAATGAGGGAGTTGATTAGTTTATGAGTTTAAAAGAAAACAAACTTTCTGATCCGTGGAAATCCGTGTTTAATTGTTTTTCCGACTTCCGTCTTCAGAGTTTAATTAACCCGGAACCAATTATGAATTGAGATTTATCTTCTTAGACAGATAAGAAACTATCAGCAGCATAATAAGGACACAGGCTAATATTATGAGCGTAAAATATTTAATTCCAAACATTTCTGACACTACTCCGGTTACAAAATTCATTACCGTAGTTCCGGAAAGTCCTATTACAAAAACCAGACTAAAAGCAGTTCCGGAGAGATGTGAAAAACTGTCTGCCACAAAACTTAGCATAACCGGAAAACCTGAAGCAAATCCAATTCCTAACAAAACCAATCCGGTAATTGTATAAGAATATGTTCCGCCGAATAGGACTGTCATAGCTCCCAGAACGACTATAAACAAACTGATATAGATAAGATAAAGACGTGACATCCATTTCAGGATGAAACTCAGGATTAATCTTGTAACAGTTAAGGCAAGAACAAGATAAGCCAGGGCAAAAAGTGCTCCGTCAGAAGTTGCCAGATGAGATTTTTCCATGTAAGTGGTTGTCCAGGTACTTGCTAATCCCTCAATACCGCTTTGAAAGAAAAGGAAAAAAGCAAACAGGAGCAACACCGGATTATTTAACAGCTTATATCCTTCTTTCAGCGGGAATCCCTGAGCCTGCTTCGGTTCAGGGAATTTTATGAATATTAATAAAAAAGCAAGAAAGAATAAAAAGAGAGAGACAGTAAGAAGAATTTCCCTGTATGTAAAGTATGAGGAAAAGAATCCGAGTAATGTAGGAACGCCAAGTGCGCCGACTCCATAAAATACATGAAGGAGGCTAAGTCTTGATTTTCTGCGATCACCGGCAATATCAGCCACAAGTGCATTAGCAGCACCGTTAATAATACCTGCTCCAAAACCAATAAGAGCAACGGAAATGCGAAGAATATCTATTGAAGAGGATGTTGAAAGACCGGAAAGACCTGCAATTGTAATAATTGAAGAGATAAAAAGGAGCAATTTATATCCGTACCTGTCAACAATGGGGCCAAACACAAGTGAACCCACGGTGATTCCGAGAGGTAAAATTGAAACAAGTGCGCCGGCAGAGAATCCTGAAAGATGAAACTTTTCAGTCAGGTGAGGGAGAATGGCTCCCATACTTGATGTTGAAATGCCATAGGTAAGCATCGCCATATAAGCGGAGAAATAAAGCAGACTCTCCGTCAGGGGTTCGGATTTGAAATTATTATTCATTTTACTATCGCAGAATCAAAACCGGGACTCAATTATTACAGAGTGAAAATTAAATAATTAGTAGTTAAAGATAACTAAATGAATAAAATAATGCCTCTAAAAGCTAAAAGAATTATTCCTATAGATCCTACTTCCCTTTCAATCCTATAAATCCTTACGCCCGGGACGGAGCGGATTACACAGATTTAAGGATATTTATCAATTGACAAAGGGTAATGATAATTGACAAAATATTCTTATATTACTTTCCTAAATTCATTAGAGTATACAAAAGCAATGACAAAGAAGAAAATACCATACGGTGTATCAAATTACGAAACAATAATAGAAAACAATTACTATTATGTTGATAAATCGAAATATCTTGAGATACTCGAAAATTTGGATGAGCGTTATCTCTTTTTCCTCCGTCCCCGAAAATTTGGTAAATCTTTGTTTATCTCAGTACTTCAGTACTATTACGGGGTAGACCATAAAGATAAGTTTAAGAAGCTGTTCGGAGAGTATTATATAGGTAAAAACCCTACTCCAAAAGCAAATAACTATTATATGTTGAAATTTGATTTCAGCGGTATAGATACTTACGATTCCAAGACCACTTATGTCAGTTTCAGAGAGAAAGTAATTGACGGGATAATTGCTTTTCAAACATCACACAGATTTATTCCTGATGCGAAACTTGAAGAAATTAAGCATTATGAAAGTCCTTCAGATATTTTAAGCAAGTTTTTAGGATATTTTGCAGGTGTTAAAAAAGGAAGTAAAATATATATACTGATAGATGAATATGACCATTTCACAAATGAATTGATATCATTCAGATTGACTGAATTTAAAGAGATTGTTGCAAGAAACGGATATGTAAGGAAGTTTTATGAAGTAATAAAGACCGGAACAGGTGACGGAATAGTCGACCGTTTTTTTGGTACCGGTGTGACTCCTGTAACATTAGACAGCTTAACAAGTGGGTTTAATATAGCCAGTGACAAAACTACCGATTATTTGTTTAATGAGATGCATGGATTTACAGATGAAGAAGTAAAAATAATGCTCGACTATTATGAAGTTGAGAATTCCGAAGAGATGATGTCGGATATACGCAAGCTCTATAATGGAAGTTTGTTTAGTACAGAAGCAATAACAAGGATATACAACTCGAATATGGTATTATTCTTTATGAGTAATTATCTGCCAAGAAATAAATACCCACAGGAATTGATAGATACAAACATTGCGAGTGATTACTGCAAGATTAAGAATATTTTTTATATAAATAATTCTATTGAGCACCAACAGAAATTAAATGAGATAATCACAAAAGAAGAAACGACTGCCGTAATTACAAAGAAGTATAGTTTCGAGAGGGGTTTTACACCCGATGATTTTGTATCCCTGCTCTTCTATAACGGGATGCTGACGATAAAAGAAGCACAACTATCGTTTATTAAATTTCAGATACCAAATTATGTAATAAAGGAAATATATTGGAGTTTTTTCAAAGATGAGATATTGAAAAAATTGGATATAGGAATAAATGAAAGCAATTTGCAACAAGCCCTTAATGATTTGGCATTAAACAACAATATGGAGCGATGGATAGGAGAGATAGAGAAAGTACTTGATTTATTGAGCAATCGTGATTATCAGAATTTTGATGAGAAGTACGTAAAGATGTTGTTTATAACGCTTGCTTCGTTATCTCAACTGTACATAATAAAAAGTGAGGCAGAAGTAAAGGGAGAATATCCGGATTTGATGTATTTATTCAGGAAACCATACAAGCCGAACTATCAATTCTTGATTGAGTTGAAATATCTTAAAAAGACAGAAAACAGAAAACTCCATAAGACGATGGACTTAGCAAAGGAACAAGTGAAGCGATATTTTGAGAAACCGGAAATAAAACAGATGGAGAAGTTGAAAGTTTATGCGGTAGTATTTGTAGGAAAGAAGGGGCACTTTGTTGAGTTATAAATCTGACACGCCGGAGGAGAAAGAAAAGGTTAAAAGAGCAAAAGGTTAAAAGAGGAATCCGGCAATTCGGATCAAAACATACGCCTACAACATTCTTATATAAGCGGTATCATTTGAGGCGTTCCAAGCCTCATCCCGCTGTACTTTGGGATTGATCATTGCGCGGGAAACCAACAGATTTATCTGTTGGAAATAGCATACGACAACACCCCCTAACCGTTTCAATTGAAAATCAGTCTGCTGACTGACGGTTTACTCATTTTCGCTATAGACCATCAGCTTAAGGACCCGTCGGATAAGACAATTTATCGGTGATTTGGATTTCTTTAAATCTTAACCTTAGTAACATCTCATATCTCGCAAAACCTTAACCTTCCGTCAGGTGTTCGGATTTTCAATATTACCTTATTTTCTTACTTCGGTAAGGTAATAAGGTTGAATAAGCAGGTTCTTGCTTTCTGTTACTAAGGTCAATCAAACAAAACAATATTTCTAAATTCTGAACTTATCAACCCTATAATCCTGTTAATCCTTTAATCAGGCAAATCAAGATTCAGACAATTTTCTCAAAAAATAATCGACCATATATGATAATTGTCAAAATGAAAAATTGTCTAATCCTTCAAACAACGAACACTGTAACCTTTTTCTTTGATGCTATAAATTTCCAAGTGGAAATATCCATCATTGTGGTACAAGTATAGGTATCCTGAGTAGTTACTATCGGTCTCCGTGGAACTCCAAAAATTAGCACTGGGGCCTACATGGAAGATGGAACCATCGCTGTAACGGCTGCCCGCCAACAGCGCGGAAAATCCGCTTGTATTTGTTCCTTGTCCACCTCCGGTTCCCTGACCAATTGATTTTAATGCGTTTCCATCGTTATTCTCTGTTGTTTGTAATGTTTCAAACTCTGCTAATGTCGGTATGTGCCAGCCTGTTGGACAAATTCCCTTTGCTCCCGGTGTCGTGATGTACCCCATCGCTTCGTTCCAATCATACAATCCGCCGTGTGTGGCACAATTTGCTTCGTTATTTCCCCAGCAGTATTTCTCTATTATTTCGTTATTTGTTACATCTGAATGAGGTAATCCTGTATACGTAGAGGCTACATATACTCCAACATCAAGATTCTCTTGTAACCAGGTTTGACTTCCTATCGTTACGGTATTATAGATTTTACCCGAATAGTATATTTGATCCCCAACATTATCATCTGCAAGTATTTTTATTTCGAAATTACTTCCTGTCACTCCGCTATGCTCTCTGTCAAAATCCCAAATAATGTGTTTCCCGGTCCCTATGCTTATTCCGGAACCAATATCTCCAATTATTTGTGTGCACGGGAAATTATAAGTTGCACCCCCATCTTTTGATACATCCATGCTTATTGTCACTGTACCTTGTTCTGCATCGGTAACGTCATAGTATATGTCAACTTTGCCAGTGGTTGATATATTATTTACGAAAGTCACGTTTGAAACTACAGGAACAGAATTTGTTGTAGCATCCCCCGCTATTCCTGAGCTATAAAGATTAATACCACTAACTGACCATATTTTATAAAAATACTGTGTACTCTGGTTTAACCCCAAATGATAAAATGATGCAGATGACCCGTTATAAATAACTGTTCCTCCTCCGCTAATCGCACTGCTGACTGAATATGATGTGCCGTTTGAAGGCGTGCCGAATGTACTGCTCGTGTTATAAGCTACTATTACATTATTGTTAGCTGCATTTTTTACCCAGCTTAATTTTATTTGATTTGTATATGATATCGTAGTAAGATCTGTTGGCGGGTCTGGGGGTACTTCGTAATTTACTGTTATCTGCCATGAATTATTATCCACATAATTATATGTCGTACCTGAGCCGGTGCCACCATAAGTGCGAAAAGCATGCAGCTCAAACTGTATATCACCACCGCCAACCACACTATTTGCTATTGTTAAATTTGTTCTGTTATATGGGTATGTGCCTGAGCTGTTTCCAATACCGCTATAAACTGCTGATTCTGTATTGCCTCCCGTTGAACTACATATAATAAATGACCGCTGCTCAGCCATATATCCCAAAGCAGTTGCTGTCATATTATATGCAACATTCACTGATGTTATTACAGCTCCTACCGGAATTGTGACTATTAATAATCCGGGTTCTGTTGCCCTGCTGCTCGTTGTTACACTTGCACTTGTTATATAAGTTGTTGGGATTGTCCCTGCCGAATATGTTGCTGTTACCGATCCCCCTAATAAATTCATCGATAACAAAAGAACCAATATTAAAAGCTTTGCTATTTTCATGATATTTACCTTATTTTAAGAGTAACATTTTCTTTGTTTCAACAAATTCACCGGCTTGTATCTTGTAATAATAAACACCACTTGGCAATTGATAATTGAAACCGGATAATTGATAATCATGATAACCGGCTTGCTTATATTCATCTATTAAAACAGCCACTTCATTTCCGATGATGTCGAATAATTTTAGAACAACTTTACTGTCAACAGGCAGCTGATAACTTATAATTGTTGTGGGATTGAATGGATTGGGATAGTTTTGCTCTAAGGCATAATTCAATAAGCCGGACCCTACTTTTATTGCCTTTGTATATTTAAAAGCACCATTATTATCAATTTGTTTTAAGCGATATTGGAGGTTATGGTTAAGAGGGTCAGTAAAGGAATATTCTTTTGGTGAGTTACTGTTTCCACTTCCTTTAACAAAACCTATTGTTTTCCATTCAGGACTTTGGCTTTCGAATTCTGATTTCTGCACTTCAAATCCGTAGTTATTCACTTCTGTTGCTGTAATCCAGCGAAGCACTATGTTCTTTCCGTTTTGGCTTGCAGTAAACGAAGTTAATTCCACCGGCAAAGCTCCTACGGCTGACTTTCCTATTCCAATACCCGCACAAAGCTGTATTGATAAAACAATTAAAAAAGTAATCATTTTTTCCATCCTAAATATCCTTCCAGGTTAGTTTATAATTTGTCGGTAAAAAGGAATTATAAAAATTAATAACCTATTTAAATTCTCTGTTATTTGTATTTTATAAAATGGGTTTTTATTAATTCTTTAAAGTTGTCGAATTAGACCACCAATCAGTACATAGATTTCGGAGTTTCTATGAAATCAGGGAGACCTTCAAGCTTTAAACCATTAGGGAGAGAAAAAAATAATTGTTTATCCCTGAGCCCATAATTAAACTTATATGTTGTGAGAAATTTCCGGTTTTCAGCACTTCTAAAAAGATGAATTGATATGGCCCCCTCAATTTCCTCAAGATTGTACTCATCAAGATATGCCTCACTAACATATGCCCCAATAACATATATATCATCCGGTTTTAATACATTCGTTTTAGCTTGGTGATCATAACCGGGGATATACTCAAAATCAAGTCCATCTTCAACAACAGTAAATAATAAATATCTCTTTTTATCATAATTAGTAAAATGATCTTTATTCCTATCTTTTATGGAATTGGCTTTGCCGACATAAATAATTCTGTTTTTATTTCCGTCTTTTATGTAGTGGATATATATGCCGGGCCTATCACCCAATTGATTCCAGTTGTTTAAAAGAACAGCCTTGTCAAAATTCAAAGTAATTGTTTCCATTTGGTTTTCCTTTTGTTGTTATAAATTAATTAAAATATATTTTCTTGATATTTGGGAGTTCTCTTACGGTTTCAGGCAATGTAGTTATTGAATTGCCATAAACATATAAATATTTCAGATTCTTTAATTTACACATTGAAGCCGGCAGCGACTCCAGAAGCTTATTGTCAATAATATGAAGTCCTTCAAGACTTTTCAGATTCCCGATACTCTCCGGAAGCTTTCGGACGGATGTCCTTTCAATAACCAGTTTTTTCAGGTTTCTTAATTTCCCAATGCTTTCGGGTAATGAGTCGACAAATTTTGCTTTCAGATCCAGAGTAATCAATTTTGTTAACTTGCCAAAGTCCTCCGGGAGTTCGTTCAAAAGAGTATCCCTAATTTCAAGATACTCCAGCGCTTTAAGATTACTGAATCCTTCAGGAAGTTCAAAAAGAACATTTTCCGAAAGAACGAGTTTCCATAATTTTTTTAGCCGGGTTATTTCATTTGGCAGGAACTCAATTGAATTATTATTTAACAGCAGATACTCAAGATTTGTCAGTTCCTCTATCCATACCGGTATTTTTTCTAGTTTATTATTGGACAAATCAAGTCCGGTTACGCTGCTGAGCATGAATATTTCTTTTGGGAATGATTCGAGAGAAAGCCCGGAAAAATTCAGGTCTTCTCTCATACTTTTAATTGCATCCCATATAATATCCTTTAGCTTGTCCTTTATAGCTCTATCGTAAATCTCCTCATCAGAGGAAGAGCAAATAAAAGGCATGTACCAGTCGCTAATATTAGTATCCTTCATTTTTACGGGGGATTGAAGCTTAAATTTTCTTTTGATCAGCTTAAATGCCTTATTAATAAAAACATCGAAAGAGGCTGAAGTCAGAGGAACCCAGTTGATCAGATGCTGATGTTCGTCAAAATAATCAAAGGAATATTCATTATCTTTTTTAGTCGTCTTATTACCATCAAGGAGGATATAAAAAACAATCTCTCTTGATGCCTTATATTTTACGGTAATCAAGAAATATAGATTTACCTCAATCGTGCTTTTAATATCCTTAAAGAGGGCGAATTCAATATCCTCGCACTCGAAAACTGCCATCAATCTGGCACCGCTGATTTCTTCAAATATTGTTTTCATAAAAATAATTCATCAATAAAAGTTAATTTTATGTGACCGATCGTTTGAACTATTGCATCCCGAAAACTGAGATATTTCTTAGGATATCTCAAGCCGGTTTTTTCATCTGTTTACCCCCGTTTAAAACAAAAAAAGGACGCAACTTCCATTACATCCTTGTGTGTGGCACAGCCATGCCCGGAATCAAAGATATAAGAAAGCGCGTCCATAGCTGGACGCAGCCTTCTCGCATGTTCTTGATTCCTTGAAAATTGGCTGTTTTCACACAAGACCATAGCAAAAGCTACGTTAATTATTTATTTTGTTGTTATTTTTTTACTCAATAAATTCCTATTCTCTTATTTAACATATATATTATTTACATACTGCGAAAAATTAACTCTTTTTATTCATATTGCCACATGTTTCTCTTTTTTCCAATTCCGTAAAAGCTGTTTCATTGTTAATATTTCCAAAATCAAGAAATTGATTTTTAAGATCGTTATTTTGTTTAATTAAATTGGGCGTAACTGTTGGGAAGATATCCTTTGGAGGATTTCAGTTTGGTTTGTCCCCTGAGAAGCGAGATATAGAAGAAAACTTAAAATTCAAACAGTAGAGTAAAAGGTATTGACACATAGAACACTCCCGTTTAATGAGAAAAAAATCCTTAAGAAATATAATACTTATTTTTAAATAAACAAAATAAATAAATTGGGAGAGGAAAAGTTGTAAAGGGGAAAAGGAATGATGGAATAATGGAAAGTTGGAATAATGGAATGATCCCGCCCATGGTCGGGACCACCGGCCAACCGGTGCAGGCAGGTGGAATGATGGAAATCCGGATCTTCGGTGTGTTGCTAGAGGAAGTATTAATATTATTCACAATAACAGATACCGGTGAATATTGCGTACCTAAAGGCACGCTGTTTTTTTTGTTCCTGTTTTTCTATAAATATTGCATCCCTAAAGGGACGGAAAATACATTTAACAAAAATTTACGAGCGATAAAATATCATTAACCAATGTTCGACACGGAGGGGGAAAAACAAGTGGTTAATTATAAATTAAAAAACCCTCCCTAACCCTCCTCCGTCTGCTTCGGATCTTCGACATTTGGTAAAGGGAGGGAACTTTTCGTTTCGTCTGCTGAAGTTGACGATAATATCGAAGCCTGGAACCACTGACCAGTCGGGGCAAGCAGGAATTTATCCCCTACGGGGAATCCGTCATGTAACGGATCTTCGATCCGTTTGCTAACGGACGGCCTATGAAGGGGAAAACAGAAGGCCAAAGCCGGAATAAAAACAATAAATAATTGTTGATATATTGCTTTGTGGGAAAAAATTAAATTGCTATATTTGAAATGAAAATCTATTGCTGACAAAAGTTTTTTATCTGTCAGGTGATGAACGCGGGAGAAGATATGAGACGGATTATAGACAAAAAGTGCGTCTTTCAGACAAAAATAAAATGAAGTTTTGTCTATGATTAAGTCATTACGAATAAAGGAGTTATGGGGATTATAGACAAAAAGACAAAATATTTATGTATTAGTATATTATAAATATATATATTTATAGGGGGGAGATAGGAAAACGGGTAATTTTTGTCTATAAGGGTATTTTGAGAGAGGGAAAAAAGTGGGGAGAGTGCCCGGAGGCTTACCAGAAGCGGGTCGGATGCTTACCGGAAGGGAGCGATTTTATAGACAAAAGAATTAGCAAAGAGAGTAAAAAAGACAACTATTTGAGGCAAAAAGAGGAAAAAAGGGGAAAAAACGGCATTTTGCGGAAAAAACTTCATTTTGTAAGTCATTGTTTTATAAGGAGTTAGCCGGGAGGAATTATGAATTATGAATTAGGAGTTATCAGTCAGTTGACGGAGAGACAGAGAGAGGGAGTTTTGTTGAGGTGTTGATTTGGTAAGAAGAATTAACCACAGATTCACACGGATTAATCACAGATTCTCACAGAGGAGGGAGAGAGGGAAAGAAAATGGAATGTTGGAAATCCGACTGATCAGAGGGAAAGTTGTCTGAACCGCAGATTACGTAAAGTCGGTCAAAGGTCGAAGGGGGAAAGGGGGAAGTTATAAAGTTCGTAAAGTTTGTCAAGTTATAAAGAGGAAAGGGAGTTTTGTTGAAGTGTTGATTTGGTAAGAAGAATTAACCACAGATTCACACGGATTAATCACAGATTCTCACAGAGGAGGAAGAGAGGGAGGGAAAATGGAATGTTGGAAATCCGACTGATCAGAGGGAAAGTTGTCTGAACCGCAGATTACGTAAAGTCGGTCAAAGGTCGAAGGGGGAATCCGACTTGCAGGGTGTTGCAGATTCCGGAAAAGGTTAAAGCCCTACGGGCTAATTCGATAAAAGATAAAATGTATTTTCCACCGAAAACTTTTCGGAAGATCAGCATTTATCGCAAATTAACTTTACTGCAATCTCTCCGTTAGAGCGTGTTGCACAATGAGCTAAATTTTGGTGATGCCTTTTTATTTTAGCACATTAAATATTTTTAATCACCAAGACAATAGTTTTCCGTTT
>Ga0247842_10000641_pt1 | contig 70176 bp, 66 predicted proteins | sample LaCruzMarch2015__3_FD_192411 | JGI IMG/M metagenome (GOLD analysis project Ga0247842, IMG submission 192411) | Freshwater microbial communities from meromictic Lake La Cruz, Castile-La Mancha, Spain - LaCruzMarch2015_19m | ecosystem: Environmental > Aquatic > Freshwater > Lake | place: Spain... | reverse complement strand
GCCAACCCGTGGGGCCAACTTCCGTCAAGCGCTGCCGCCCTGCATTTACTGGCCCCAATCCTACCTGGGGAAAGAGATCAGACCTCGTAACGCCGAGCTTTCCCATATACTCTTCCACCCGGGCCGTAGCGATGCGGATGTCCTTGTTTTCCTTCAGGGCCGTCTGGATCAGATCGCTAAGCACCGGATCCTGGAATTGACTCCACCAGGCGGTGTTGGCCAGGGCCTTGGCGTCTTTCTCCTCGAATCGCCAATTCTGGGGCGTATCCACGGTCGGACGCTTGTAATCCTTGCCGAGCATGCAGCCTCCTAGGAGCAGGGCAATGAGAATGAGAATTAAAAGGCTTTTTATCCTTATGACTTGATATTTACGATTTGCGATTCGTGGTTCTGTTTTCAAGGTTAAAATCTTCAATTCAGTTGCCCTCCTTTCCCGGCGTAGCTTCATGTACCGGTTCTCCACCCGCCACTGCGCTCGGCCCTTCGGCTTCCTTCTTTTTATCGGAACGGGCGCCCAGGTTTTCAAAAAACTGGAAGAACATGGGGATGAAGAATATTGCGATCAAGGTCGCCCCTAACATACCGCCGATGACGCCGGTACCGATGGAGTGACGACTGTTGGCCGAGGCGCCCGAGGCGATGGCCAGAGGCACGCAGCCCAAGATGAAAGCGATGGAGGTCATCACAATGGGCCGGAGACGGAGTCTGGCTGCCTCAAGGGCGGCATCGTAAACGGACAGCCCCTCCGCCCGCTTCATGACGGCGAATTCCGTAATCAAAATGCCGTTTTTGGCCGCCAGGGCAATCAGGGTCAAAAGGCCGATCTGGAAATAGATGTCGTTCTCGATTCCTCGCATCAGGATGGATAACAGCGCCCCGAAGAGGGCAAAGGGAACCGCCAGCAGGACGCCAAAGGGCAAAGACCACTTTTCATACTGAGCCGCCAGGATTAGGAACACCATGATCAGACCGAAGACGAACACCAGACCGGAAGTACCGCCCGCCTTCTTCTGATAGAAGGCCTCGCCGCTCCAGGTATAGCTGAAATCATCGGGCAGGATTTCCTTAGCCACCCGTTCCATGGCGTCGATGGCCTGACCGGAGCTGAAACCGGGGGCGGCGCCGCCAATGATGTTGGCCGCCGGGAAATTGTTGAAACGGTTGACGATATCGGGACCGGATTCATATCTCGTAGTGATGACCGATTGGAGGGGCACCATGCGGCCGTCGTAGGAGCGGACATAAGCCTGGGTCAAGTCCTGGGGACGGGAGCGATACTGGGGTTCCGCCTGGATGATAACCTGCCAGAGGCGGCTGAATTTGTTGAACTGGCTCACATAAGAAGACCCGAAGAGGATCTGGAGGGTATCATAGACATTCTGGACCGGCACCCCCAGGGTCTCGGATTTCTCCCGGTCCACATCCACCCGTAACTGCTGGGAGTAAGCATTGAGGGTCGAGGCGACGCCGTGCAATTCCGGCTGTTTGCTGCAATGGGCAATAAATTTGTTCGTCACTTCCTGGAGTTTTATTGTATCCCCCTCGCCGCGGTTCAGGATCCAGAACTGAAAGCCCCCCGTGTTGCCCAGGCCCGGAATGGAAGGAGGATTCATGGGCATAACCACCCCTTCCTTGATCTGGGAGAAATTCTTGAAGGCCGCTTTTATAATCGCCGGGGCTTTTAACTCATCCTTCTTTCTTTCCTCGAAATCCTTGAGGGATATGAACAGGACGCCGGCGCTCGCTTTCTGGGCGTTATCCACCAGGCTGTAGCCGGCAAACTCACTGACATCCTGGACGGCCGGGTGGTTCATGAAAAACTTGGCCGCTCTGGCCCCCACATCCTCCGTCCGGTCCAGACTGGCCGTATCGGGAAGAAAACTGATCCCAAAGAGATAGCCCTGATCCTCCACGGGAACAAAACTGGAGGGGGTAATATAAAACATGAATCCCACGAGACTCACCATAATGACAAAGACGATCATGGCGATCTTCGTATGCTTAAGCATTTTGGCAACCCCACCGGTGTAGCCGTGGGTCACTTTCAGGAAAAAGGCCTCAAACCATTTAAAGAAGCCTTTCTTTTCACCAGTCTTGTGCTGGAGGAGAAGGGCCGCCAGGGCTGGAGACAGGGTCAGGGCGACAATCCCGGAGAAGACGACGGAAATGGCGATGGTCACGGCAAATTGCTTATAGAGCTGTCCCGTCATGCCGCCGAGGAAGGCAACAGGAATAAAAACGGCGCACAGGACGAGCATGATGGCGATAACCGGCCCCGTAACCTCGTCCATGGCCTTTTTCGCTGCCTCCTTGGGAGACAGGTGGAACTCCTCCATATTCCGCTCCACATTTTCGATAACGACGATGGCGTCGTCCACAACAATCCCGATGGCAAGTACCATTCCGAACAAGGTCAGCATGTTGATGGAGAAGTTGAAGAGGATCATCCCGATGGCGGTGCCGATAATGGAGATGGGAACAGCAAGGATGGGGATGATGGTGGCCCGGGCGCTCTGGAGAAAGATATAGACAACGAGAATAACGAGGAGGCAGGCCTCGAAGAAAGTAATAATAACGTCCTTGATCGACGCCCGGACAAAATTGGTGGAATCCAGGGCAATCTTGTAATCGATCCCGTCGGGGAAATTCTTTTTCATCTGTTCCAAGGTTTGCTTCACCTGGTCCGAGACCTGTACGGCGTTAGCACCTGGCTGCTGATATACCGCCAGCAGCGTCGCCGTCTTGCCGTTCATCCGGGTGCGGATGGAGTAGTCCTTGGCGCCCAACTGCGCCCGCCCGACGTCCTTCAGGCGGACGATGGCCGAGCCGTCCTTGTTGGCCCGGAGGATAATATTCTCGAATTCCTGGGGGGTCGTCAGGCGGCCCTTGGTGGTCACGGAAAATGTCTGTTCCACCCGGCCGTCCGTGGGGGACTGGCCGATCTTGCCGACGGCGAACTGCTGATTCTGCTGCTGAATGGCATTGGAGACGTCCGAAGCTGTAATGCCAAGCTGGGCCATCCGATCCGGTTTCAGCCAGATGCGCATGGCATAGTCGGGGACCCCAAGGATAGCTGTCTGGTTGGCCCCATCGATGCGCTTCAGGGCGTCAAGGATGTAGAGGTTGGCGTAATTGGCCACGTAGGTCTCATCATAACGGCCGTCGGGGGAATAGATGCCGATAACCATCATAAAGGAGCTCGATTTTTTCTGCACTGATACTCCCTGATTCTGTACCGATTGGGGCAACTGGGGCATGGCGAGGTTAACCCGGTTCTGGACGTCGACCTGGGCCATATCGGGGTCTTTCCCGATTTCGAAGAACACCGTCAGGGTCATCGTTCCCGTGCCGGTGGAGGTGGAGTTCATGTAGATCATGTTGTCGGCGCCGTTGACCTGCAATTCGATCGGCGCGGCCACATTTTGGGCAATGACGTCGGCGCTGGCCCCGGGATAGGTCGCCTGAACCTGGACCTGGGGAGGAGTGATTTCCGGATACTGGGCGATGGGGAGGTTGAACATCGCCACCCCGCCGGCAATTACAATCACGATGGATATAACGGCGGCAAAGATGGGCCGGTCAATGAAGAATCTCGAAATCATGTTGGCCTCCCCTTACTTCTTTGCCGGCGGAGCGGTTTTCGCGGCGGAAGGAGATTGCTGCACCGGGGCTCCGCTCGGTGGGGACACCTGCGTTTGCTTGCCTCCCTGGGCAACAGGCTTCTTTTCCACGCTTCCCGGAGCGGCGGCTTTTGCAGCGTCTCCTGCCGGAACTGCCGGCTGGCCGCCCGCTGCGCCGGGGGCCGGTTTGTCAACAATCTTCACCGGCATCCCTTCGGCCAGCATCATGACACCGTCCACAATCACCCGGTCATTGGCAGCCAGTCCTTTGGTAACAAAGATATCGTCGCCGATCCAGTCGCCTACGGTAACATTGCGGACCTCTGCGTGACCGTCTTTATCGACGCACCAGATAAAATGACCTTTGGCTCCTTCAAAGACCGCCCGTCGGGGGGCGACGATGGCATTGGGACGAATGGCGCCCTTGAGGCGGACCCGGACAAACTGGCCCGGCTTCAGAAGTCCCTTGGGATTGTTCATGGTGGCCTTGATGAGGAACGTCCCCGTCTCTTTGCTGAAAGAGGGATCTGCAAAAATCAGGTGTCCCTCACTGGGATAAATGGAACCATCGGCCAGGACCAGTTCCACGCCAAACCTTGCCTCCGGGGGGAAACGGAGCGTTCCCTTCTTGACGGCCTCCCGTGAGAGCAGATATTCATTCTCCGACATGCTGAAAGTAACCCACATGGGGTTCATCTTGGCTACATATGTCAGCAGGCTGTCCGCTGCGTTAATGTACGTCCCGTCCTGTTTTTTTGCTTGGCTGGAGAGGCCCGTCACCGGGGAAGTAATGACGGTATAGCTGAGATTTAACTCCGCCTCTCTGACTTTTCCCTGAGCAGCAAGGACTGAGGCTGCCGTGGCCTGCTCGTTGCCGGTGGCATCATCGAGATCCTTTTTACTGACGGCGTTCTGCTCCGCTAGGGGCTTGATCCTGGCCAGATTGGCCTTGGCCGTGGTCCACCGGGCCTGTTGCTGCGCTAACTCACCCTTTGCCTGCTGAAGGGCAGCCTGAAAGTTTCGTGGGTCGATTCTGAATAAGACCTGACCGGCCTTTACGAATGACCCTTCTTCGTAAACCCGCTTATCGAGGAAACCCTCGACGCGGGACCGGATTTCTACCAGGTGGGAGCTCTCCGTCTGCCCGACCCACTCGAATACCACGGGCGTGTCCTTGGGCAAAATCGTGACGGCAGTCACTTCGGTCGGCGGTCGCTGGGCGCCCCCTTTCTGATCCCTACCACATCCCGGCAGGAGGCCGACGGCAAGGACAATACAAAACCAAACAAGGATGATGTTTGAAGAATAATAAGGCGCAAGGATAGAATTGCGACGGCTTGCCGTTTTCATAACTTCCTCCCCAAAAAAATTAAATTCGTGAAACATTATATCATTTTCTGTGGCCTGTCAAAAATAAAGTCAACAAAGAACCGCCTCTCAATCAAAATTGCGGCTTTTCTTTCTCCTCGTCATTAACCTTAACCTTTTGCCTCTTTTCAGCTCATAATGTGATACCCGGCATCAATGAAGGTGGTGTTGCCCGTAATAGCGTCGGCGAAGAAGTAAAGTAGTCTCTTCAAACCAATCAGTTCACGTTCCTTCCGGCCTATCAACGCCTTCCTCTTCGACCCAGGCTTTAAGCAGGGTGAAAGCTACAGCCAGCACCACCGGACCAATAAATATGCCTACGATACCGAAGGCGATAAGGCCTCCGATGACGCCGGCAAAGACGAGCAGGAGCGACAGGTCTGCTCCTTTCTTGATAAGCACGGGACGTAGAACATTATCAAGGCTCACCACAACGACCGTCCACACAAGCAGCACCGATCCTGACAGATTGTGGTTGCCCCAGAAGAGCCAAATGACAGCGGGAATCAGCACTAGCCCCGGTCCAACCTGCGCCAGGCAAAGCATGAACATAACGGCAGTAAGGACGGTTGCCGCCGGTACGCCGGTCACCGCCAGGCCGATGCCGCCCAAGAGGGACTGCGCCAGGGCAGTAACGACCACGCCGAGGGCAACGCCCCGAATGGCCTTTCCAGCAAGAACCGTGACCTCTTCACCACGATGACCGCCAAGGCGTCTTGCGAAGCGGCGTATACCTGCGGCGGCAGTATCGCCCTTAGTGTACAGGATCGCAGAGATGATCACTGTCAGTAGAAACTGCATGAATATTTTGCCTATATTGCCGGCCTGATCAACGAACCATTTGGCCGCCTTTCCGGAGTATGGTTTGATCCGCGAGATTATCCCTTCCGGTCCGGCAGTCGAAACCTCCTGCCATGCTGTCGAAAGTTTGGGACCCACCATTGGTATATTCTGAACCCAGGAAGGAGGCGATGGTACAGTACTTGTGCGCAAAGATTCTGCCAAATCGTCGATCCGGCGAGAATTGTCTACAATGGTCGCCAAGGCGACCCAGAATGGTATTACTAAAACGAGTAGCAGCGCCACGGTCATCGCCAGGGCGGCGAGTCCTCGTTTCCCCCACAGCCGCTCTTGAACGCGTAACATGACCGGCCAGGTCGTTACAACGATCATGGTTGCCCATACTAATGAGGGCAGAAAGGGGCGGAGTATTCCGAAAACGGCGGCGATGAGAATGGCAATCAATAATACGGTCAGTGTTGTGTGAGTGATGTCTCGATAATTCGGTTCGCTCATGATTATCCTTAATTTTGTGAAATAATTCATTTCTGGACACATATTTGGTTTTTGTCAATGGAAAATGTGTAGTATGAAAAAGTGTATCGAGGTCCTAATTTTCCTTGTAGATTATAATCATTGAGCATGATAGAGTATTCTTCATAATTTCGCTAAAGATTGACAAAAGTACCCGGTATGCGGCTTCCGTCATTCCGGGCTTGACCCGGAATCCAGTGTTTTTAACTGTTTACGCATATTCTGGATTCCCGCTTTCGCGGGAATGACGATTTTTTGCGAGTTCGTTATTCTATTCATAGGTAAATTGTTTGCATAGCTGTTACTGATGCCCGAAAATCCCGTTGCCTGTCCCGATTGCGATCTGCTGCAGCATGTTCCACTGCCGCCACCACGGGGGAAGGCGCTTTGCTGCCGGTGTGGCAAGGTGCTGGCAACAAATAAGCCGGGAGCCAACGAACGTACCCTGTCATTGGCGATTGGTGCAGCGATAGTTTTTGTTATTGCCAATGCGTTTCCCCTGATGGGTTTGTCAGCGGCGGGGCGCGAGGTTGATACGACGATCATCGGCGGGGCCTGGGCGATGTGGCAGGAGGGGCATCAGATGACGGCGGCTCTCGTCGGATTATGCGCCGTAGTTGCCCCGGCCGGACATATCGGAATCACGATTGTGGTGCTGATCGTCGCCCGCAGGCATCGCCCGGCACCATTTTGGGTGGGCGAGTTGCTTCACTGGGCGGAGTTGGCGCGGGAGTGGGCAATGACCGAGGTAATGATGCTCGGCATTCTGGTTGCCTTGCTCAAGATCGCAGATCTCGCAACCGTCGTCATTGGTGTGGGGATATTCGCCACCGGGGCACTCATCGCCCTCATTACCGCGATAGCGATAAATTTCGACCCCGAGGAGATCTGGACACAAGTGCAATGGTCTTCCGGCGGCACGCCGGTATTCGTAAATTCCTCCCAAACGATTGATTACCAAGAGGCAGCCAAATGACCGCCCGGGAACCGATGGCCATGCCGTCAGGGCTTGCCTTATGCAGGCACTGCGGACTATTGTCAAAGCTGATACTTACGAATGAAACGACTTATTGTCCCCGCTGCGGCCACAAACTCGCTTTCCGCCGCAAAAATGCAATTCAGCGCACCTGGGCTCTCATCATCGCCGCGGCAATTTGCTACATCCCGGCCAATATCTTGCCCGTCATGACATCTATAACCCTGGTAGGCGCCGAAGAGGACACGATCATCGATGGCGTTATCCTGCTTTACCTGACGGGGTCATGGCATTTGGCACTTATCGTCCTCATTGCCAGCGTGATAATTCCCATGGCGAAACTATTCGCCCTTGCCTATTTACTGATTACGGTGCAACGCCGTTCGATCAAAAGCAATCGCGAACGGGTGCAACTCTATCGCCTCGTCGAGTTCATCGGTCGTTGGTCCATGCTCGACGTCTTTGTCATTTCCTTTGTCGTCGCCCTGGTGCAGATCAAGCCGCTCATGGCGGCGGAGCCCCGAGCCGGCGTCGTTTTTTTTGCAGCCGTAGTAGTTTTGACTATATTTGCCGCCCAATCCTTTGACCCCCGGCTGATCTGGGATTCCGCCGATAGCATGGAGAACCGAAATGAGTGAAAACAATGATATATCGAACATTCCCCAGGCGACAACTGTACTCCACAAGCGAGCAAGATTCTCCGTCGTCTGGATCATTCCCATCATCGCCGCCCTGGTCGGCATCGGGATCGTGGTGCAACGTTTTCTTAACGAAGGACCGACGATTATCATCACCTTCAAGGTAGTTGAGGGCATAGAGGCCGGCAAGACTTTTGTCAAGTACAAGGACGTGAACATCGGGCAGGTTACGGGGGTAAACCTCTCGGATGATTATTCCCAGGTTATCGTGAAGGCAAAGATAGCCAAGAATGCGAAGAATCTCCTGGTCAAAGACACCAAGTTCTGGATCATGCAGCCCCGCATCAGTTTGAGCGGGGTGTCCGGCATGGGCACCCTGCTATCGGGAAATTATATCGGCCTGGAAGCTGGAAAATCTAAGGAAAAAGAAAGGATATTTAAAGGTCTCGATACGCCCCCGATCATAGCAAGCACGGAGCCAGGGCGGCAGTTCTTGCTGAAAGCGGATGACCTCGGCTCCCTGGGTTTCGGCTCCCCTGTTTATTACCGGCGCCTTAATGTCGGCCAGGTCATCGGCTACGATCTGGCGAAAGACGGCAAGTCCTTCGATATCAAGATATTCGTGAATGCCCCCTACGACAAATATGTAACCACCGGTGCCAGGTTCTGGCAGGCAAGCGGTATCGACGTCTCCATGGGGGCAAATGGTCTTGTCATCCATACCCAATCATTGGCATCCATACTCGCCGGTGGCGTTGCCTTTGAGACGCCTCCATACTCCCAGGTCGCGGAACCGGCGGTAGAAAGCACGGTCTTTACCCTCTTTGACAACCGGGAGGCGGCAACAATAAAACATGAGATGAAGGACGATCCTTTTATGCTCGTCTTTGATGAATCAATACGGGGGCTGTCCGTTGGCGCTCCCTTGACTTACCTTGGACTTGAGGTTGGGGAGGTAAAGAAAATCGGGCTTCATTACGATCCGGGCGCCTATACTTTTAAACCCTATGCGCTGGTCTCATATTATGAGGAACGCTTCTTCTCACAACTTGATAATCTAGATGTTGCCGTGCGGGATCATACCACCAAGCGTCGGGAGAGTGATAAAAGCACACAGGCGCTGATCGATAAGGGGCTGCGGGCGCAATTGCGCCTCGGCAATATTGTCACGGGGCAACTTTACATCGCTTTGGATTACTTCCCCCACGCCCCCAAGGTCAAGGTCGACTGGAAAAAGACCCCCCCGCGACTGCCGGTGATGCCGAGCGGTATGGCGGAATTTCAGATGAAGGTCACTAAAATCCTGACTAAGATAGAAAAGATCCCCTTTGAAGAGATCGGGAAAGATACGAAAAAGGCAATTGCCACCCTTGATCAGACGCTGAAAGACGTCAAAAAGGTCCTGGGGCGTATCGATGCGGAAATAGTCCCAGAAATGAAAACGACTCTGGAAAACCTGAAACGGGCGGTTGCCGCGGCAGAGCGCGTGCTGGTCAATGCCGACAAGACATTGACCGGACCGGATGCGCCGGCAAATCAGGAGCTACGGGAGGCCCTGCAGGAGATAACCCGCGCCGCCCGCGCTCTGCGGGTATTTACCGAGTATATGGAAAGCCACCCGGAAGCATTGGTAAGCGGTAAAGCACAGGAGAAGCAATGATGAAAAAGCTCCCCGAGAAATATATGGGGAGACAACGGTCTCCCCATATATTAGGATTCGGGAAACCCAGAAAGGAGGTTTCTCTGTTTCTGAATCGGCTATGCATCTTCTACGAAAGAATTTAATAGCCGGTACAGGTTTTTTGCGGTTTTTTTATTTCTTGGGCTTGGCGTCCTGCGCCGTATAGTAGTAATCAAACTCCTGCACAGCGATCACGCCGTCGCCGTTCTTGTCCAAGTCCTTGAACTGTTTCTTGGCCGCCGCCAGGAATTCATCCATGGTCACTTTGCCGTCTTTATTGGTGTCCATATCGCTATAACGAGCCATCCAGAAGGCTACGCATTCATCTTTGGCGATTTTGCCGTCCTTGTTGGCATCGATTTTCTTCATCGGTTTCGCTTTCGGCTTTTTCGGAGCCTTGGCGTCGGGACCGCAATAGTAGGCGACAAACTCCTGGGCCACCAGGGCGTTGTCCTTGTTGCCGTCCATGCCACTGAACTGCTGCTTGGTGCTGGCCTCAAATTCGGCGGACATGACCTTGCCGTCCTTGTTAGCGTCGATGTCAGCGAAACGTCCTTTCCAGTAGGCGTCATATTCCGCTACTGTGATGATGCCGTCGCCGTTGGTGTCGATCTTGGCGAAAGCCGTCTGCGTAACAACGGGCGACTTCCCCTGGGCCATGGCGACGCCTAGACTAACTGCCAGGACCATCAGGACAATCAAGCCCATTCTGCATACTTTTTTCATATCATTCCTCCTTAAAATTTTTACCCCTTCGCGGTTATGACTGCGCTAACATACAGAGGCTTTGACGATTAGTTTAATAAAAACAACGTTGATAATTTGAGAGTTTCCTATAAATACTTTGTCCGGCAGGCAACCGTAGAGAGCAAACTGCCGCCGGCTGTCTACTCCTGCGAGCTCAACCGCCGGTGGCAGCACATCAATTACTCAATTTTACTTCTTTGCCGCCTTGGGCGCCTCAACAACTATTGCCAGCGCTTCGGTAAATCTGACCACAATATCATCGCCCTTTTTCAGATCTTTGAGCCCCTTGACGGTTTTGGCAACCTTCATGGTTTTGGTCTTGCCGTCAGGAGTGGTAATCGTTACGGCGCCTTTCTTGGCGTCCACAGCGTCAATCTTGGCTTTGAGCACGATGGTATCTGTCACGAGCATCCCCGGCTTGGCCCCCTTGGGCGCCAGGGTCACAGTTTTGACTTCTTCGCCGCTGGCCGGAGCACCGGCTTTCTGGAGATAGACCGCCAAGGCTTCCACGAAGGTGACCTTGAGCAGGTCTCCTACCTTGATCTGGGCGAAGTTCCTGATCTCGGGACCGCAGGTGATGGTCTTGGACTTACCGTCCATTGTGAGGGTCACCGTCCGCTTGGCCGCATCGATAGCCGTCACTTTAGCCGTCGCCTTGACGGCCTCAACCATGATGGCTCCCGGCTCTCCCGCCTTTTTCTTTGCCACTTTTGCTACCTTTGCTTCCGGTTTCGCCGCCGGTGCCGCCTGATCGGCCGCGAACGCGAATGACGTCCCCATTGCCAGCATAACGGCCATTGCCAATACAGTCCATTTTTTCTTCATTCCCTACCTCCTTTTGGTTAATGTTCTCACGGGCAATCCCGTGGATTCTATCTTAAATGGTTTTCCCGCCGACTGCTTGACGACACTGTCGGCGACCTCCTTTGATAACACACGATTCCTCCAAGCCCGGACGTTAAGAGGTCCAGTCTTGTATGTCAAGAAAATATTGCTAGGGGCAGAGAAACTCACAAACTCCGTAGCGTCTGCAGTATCATTTATTTATACTGTTATCTGTTGATGAATCCGTAAAAAGTCAAAAAATTGGCCATAATCGACGGCTTCGTAAAAAGACCCGCAGGCAAGGCACGCAAATTCTTAGGAATAAGGCGTATTTGGCGTACGCCGTAGTGACGAAGGATGCAGCGTAACGCAGCATCCGGACTTTTTACGAAGCCGTTATCTGTTATCTTCAAAAACGAAGGAGTCGTCGGGGGCCGTATTGGCCGGGCCCCAGCCATATCCGAGCCCTTTCATACAGTCGTTCATCCGCTCTTTGACGGCAGATTTATCCAGCGGTTTTCCCGCATCGGCTCTGTACTTAGCCAAATCCTCCTCGCACTTGAACCTGTCATTTTGAAAGTCAACCGGATTCTTCTGGTCATGGTGATACCAGACATACCTGGTGCAACCGCTGAAGCTGATCAGGGAAAAAATGATGATCAGACCGATTAAAATACCCTTTGCCGAGATACCGTTTCCATAAGACTGCATGTCAACCTCCCAAAAAATAATATTTGACTGCCCCGTGACGATTACTGATCGTAACCGAATTCCTTGACCAGTCGTTCGCTATGCGTCCAGTCCTTTTGAACCCGCACAAACATCTCGAGGAATATCCTGGCAGCAAAGAAACGTTCCATATCGAGACGGGCCGCCGTACCGATCCTTTTCAGCATGGATCCTTTCTGGCCAATAAGGATTTTTTTCTGGGAATCCCGTTCCACATGAATAGTGGCCTGGATGCGGATCAGATTCTTCGCTTCCACTTCCTGGAAGGCCTCGATGACGACAGCCGTCGCATAGGGTATTTCGCGATGCGTCAGGAGGAGGATTTTTTCTCTGATGATCTCGGCGGCGATAAATCTTTCCGAGCGGTCGGTGAGCATGTCTTCTGGGAAATAGGGTGGTCCCTCCGGGAGGAGATCCCAGATTTCCTGAAGGAGGGCCGGGACGCCGTCTCCGGACCGGGAGCAAAGGGGAAGGAAGGCCTGACAGGTAAAGACCGCGCGTGCTTCGTCGATAAGTGGTAATAATGTGTCTTTTCTGACGAGATCCACCTTGTTGATTACCAGGATCGCCCGCTGTTGATAAGGTGTGAGAGATTCGAACAAGGCACGGTCATCAGGGTAGATACGGTTGCCGGCCTCAATAAGCACCATGAGCACATCGACATCGCCAAAAACATTTCTGGCTGTTTTCACCATGGCCGTATTCAGGGGCTTATGAGGATCATGAATCCCCGGGGTGTCCAAAAAAATCATCTGTCCATCGACAAGATGCTTGATCCCCATGATCTTGTTTCTCGTTGTTTGCGGTTTGGGGCTCGTGATCGCAATGGTTTCCCCCATGATGCTGTTGAGAAGCGTTGATTTGCCCACATTCGGTCTGCCTACGATGCCGATGAAACCCGATTTGAACATGCTTATTTTCCCTCGTCCTTTCAGGAGATGCTATAATTGAAGGTCTGATTCCCGGGTTTGATCTCCAGCGCCGCAAACTGGAATTGTTTCTGTAATAACTCGATATTGCGGTTCTTATTGCCGCGGAAGGCGCTTTCCTGCCTTGCCGGCACATACATGATCAGCCTTTTGTCCCGGACATCGGCGCCGTTAAGTAATGTTACCGTCCGTTCCAGCCAGAGGGACCCGGCAACCAAGGATCCGAAGGCGGAGTGATATGGCCCCCCAATAACGGCGCCGGGACTGGTCATCATATCCGTTGTCTGGAGACCCAGACGTATGACCGGGATCCCTGCTTTTTGAAAACGTCGGCAGGCCTCCTGGCAGAGATCAACTGCCTCCTCGAGAGATAAGGGCTGATAGCCTCCCCGCCGAAAGTCCTCTGCCAGCGGCGTATCGGTTAAAACCAGGGTGGGATGAATCCGCACGCCGTCAGGGCGCAGGGCGATGGTTCGATCCACGGTTTCACCAAAACCCGCGCGGTCATCTCCGGGCAAGCCCACCATCAGGTGCAGGATCACCTCAAAGCTGTAGCTTTTTAAAAGTTCAACGGCGTATTCAACATCCTCCCCGGTGTGTCCCCGCTGTGAAGCCTCCAGAACACTGTTGACAAAGGACTGGGCGCCCAGTTCGACGGTTTTGACTCCAAAAGCCGCGAGGCGCTCCATGTCAAGAATATGCAGAGCGTCGGGGCGGGTCGAAATCCGGATACCTTCCACGGCACCCTTTTCTACATGGCAATGCGCCAGACTCAGGAGACGGTCCTGTTCCGCTGCCGCCAAGCCCGTAAAATTTCCCCCGTAAAAGGCAACCTGTACCCCTTTTTCCCGCTTTGCCCTGGGGATGCGGGAAGCTAAAAAGATTCCGATCTTTTCATGAAAAGATTCGTCCGTCCAATCAGCCGGTCCCTGGTCTCCGGAGACCTGCTGGTTACAAAATACGCAACGGTGCGGACAGCCGCGGTTTTTAATAAAGAAGGGAATGATCATGATGCTTGGTGGTCTCAAAATATTCCAGGATTTTTCTGGCGGCTTGCTGTTCCGCTTCTTTCCTGCTTTTGCCTGTCCCCGTTTCTTTCACGGATTCGATCACCGCCAATTCCACTTCGAAGGTCTTGTCATGATCAGGTCCATATTCATTGAGCAGTTGATATTTCGGCGTCTCGTGAAAACGGCTCTGGCAAAGTTCCTGAAGGGCTGATTTATAATCCCGAAAGGTGGTAACCCCTCCTTTCCCGGTAATGACGATCTCTGTAAATAGGTCGGCAATGAGCCGGGAGGCTTGCGAATATCCACCGTCAAGATAGACGGCAGCCATGATGGCTTCGAAGGTGTCGGCGATGAGGGATGTTTTTTCCCGGCCCCCGGAAGCCTCCTCCCCTTTTCCCAGGAAGAGATGATTCCCCAGACCGAATCTCCTGCCCAAGGCCGCCAGGGATTGTTCATTGACCAGGGCCGCCCGCATTTTGGAGAGCTGACCTTCCGTAAAATCGGGGAAATGTTTCATCAGGAGATCGCTGACCCCTAACTGCAGAACGGCGTCCCCGAGAAACTCCAGGCGTTCATTGTCCTGGCAGGACAGGGACGGGTTCTCATTGGCATAAGATCGGTGGGTAAAGGCATTGACAAGGAGCAGGGGATCCTGAAAGACATATCCCAACGCCTGTTCGAGATCTTCAAATGCCGGTGTTTTTTCATTATCCATGATGTGCTTTCCCCACCAGCGCCCCGGCGCTCAGCGATTCAAGTCTTACGGAGACAATGGTGTTGATCATTCCCGCACGTCCGTCCTGAAGCAGTACGGGCAGGTAATTGTGTGAAAACCCCTTCAAATAACCGCTGTCGCGATCTTTTCTTCTTTCAATTAGCACCGGCAAGGTTGAGCCGATAAATCTCTCCAGGAAGGCCTGGCGTTTCATTACTCCTAATTGCCGGAGCGTCTGGGCACGTCTTTTTTTATCTTCCTCCCGGACCTGATTTCCCATCCGGGCCGCTGCTGTTCCCGGACGTCGTGAATAGGGAAATACATGGAGATAAGCGATGGGCAATGATTCAATCAGGACCACCGTATTTCCAAATGCCCTTTCATCTTCTCCCGGGAAACCTGCCATGACGTCCAATCCCACGGTCATATCCGGCCTGCTCGCACAAACCTTCGCCGCCAGGTCACGGAAAAAGGAGGCATCGTAATTGCGTCCCATGCTGGACAAAATCCCGTCATCCCCGCTTTGCAGGGGAATATGTAGGTGCGGACATACGATATGGGCGCTTTTCATAATATCCAGGATCTCCTCTGTTATTTCCCTTGGTTCGAGGGAACTCAGACGCAAACGTTCAATGGTCCGGCGTTCTTCCACCTGACGCAATATCCCGGCGAGAGAAGATCCATCCTGCCGGTCCTCTCCATAAGCCCCTAAGTGGATGCCGGTTAGGACGACCTCACGGTATCCGTTCCCGGCCAGGGACTGAATCCGTTTCCGGACCTCTTCCTCTCCGATGCTGCGGCTCCGCCCCCGGGCATACGGGACGATGCAATAGCTGCAAAAGGCGTTGCATCCATCCTGGATCTTCAGAAAGGTCCGCGTATGCCCGGGGAATCCGGATACGGGACGGATGTTCCAGTCCGTGATGTTCCCCCCGACGTCGCCTACCTGGACGGGTGGGGCAGACCCGGATGTCTTCCCGGACTGTGAGTCTTGCTGAATTTCCCCGATAATTTCGACAATGCGATCTTTTTCCAGGGTTCCGGCCACGACCTTCACCCCGGGCATGCCGGTAAAGACATCCGGAGCGGTCTGGGCATAGCACCCAGTGACAATAATGGCGGCCTGGGGGTTTACTTTTCCGGCCCGGCGGATCAGTTGGCGTGACTGGTAATCTGTCCTCCCGGTTACCGTACAGGTGTTAATAATATAAAAATCGGCCTCCTCAGGGAACGGTACAAGGCGGAAGCCCTGTTTTTCAAGGGATTCGCCCATTGCCGCCGATTCATATTGATTCACTTTACAGCCCAGAGTCGTGATCGCTACCCGCATAATTGTAACCTTAGACGTTGCTCGATTCTTTTGTCAAGACGAAAGGATAACTGGATTTTTTTTAAGACTTCCGCTATAAAAAAATTGGCGTACTAAAATATTTATACCAGATTGCATTCAATGAAGGATTAGGTGTCGATCTATGGAAACAATATGGTCTTTCATTCATACACATCAGTTTGCCGTCATTGCCGTTATTACTGTTGCCTTGATCATTATATATTTTCTATTCAAGAATCTGATCAAGCTGGCTCTGTTATTTCTCCTTATCTTGATATTGACGGGGAGTTATTTCTATTTTACGGCCCCCAGAAAATCCCCCGAGGATCTCACCAAAGCCATTAAAAAGACACAGGAACAGGCAGGGAAGATGATCGACAAAGGGAAATTTGCCTATGATAAGGGTAAAGAGATCATTGACAAGAGCAAGGAGATCACGGACAGCGTCAGCAAGGTCATCGGTAAAGACCAGGAGGCGACCCGCAAAGATTGAGAATGTTTAGAAAATATTGACCTCCATGGCCCTGACCGGACAGGCTGAGACACAGAGTTCGCAGCCGTTGCATTTCTCGGCATCGAACAACACCCGTTGCGTGTCCATTTCGAAGGACAGGGCATCGGTGGGGCAGAAGGCGGTACAGGCGCCGCAGTGTACGCACTTGTCGACGTTCTGGTTGACGCTCTTGGATAGGGGCTCGACCTTAAGACCTTGTTCTTTGAGATAACGGATCCCGTTGTTAAAATTTTCCGGGCTGCCGCTCAATTCCAGAACAATGATGCCTTCCCGTTTGGGGAAGATCCGGGCTTTAAGGATATTGAAGACCAGGTCATGGGTTTTAACAAGCTGACAGATGATGGGCTGATCAACATTCTCAGCGGTATAATGAATGACGATTTTCCTGGATACTCTCTGTTCATCCTCCATGATCTCTCTCCCGTCTTACTTTCTTGGGGTGATGTTATGAGAATGGTCGTTTCTTGTCAAGGCTTTCATGAAAATGTTCGTTATCTATGCCTTTCTCGTTTCGCCGTTTCTTTTTTCCTGGAAATCGGGAGGGCTCGGAAAAATGTCAAAGAAAGGCTTGAAGGGATTGATGGCTGAGTAGTCAATGCCCATCTCTAACCATTTTTGGAACTGGCTGTCCGTCATCGTTCGATAGGACAGGTAGTTTTTCAGGACCTGTTCCAGATATTTCTGAAAAAATTCATTCAGGATATTTTCGCCGAACTGGATGATAAGATGAAGGAGCGGCAAAGGCAGAAGAAAATTTCGCTTCCTTGATTCTTCAAGAATGATCTGGGTCAGGATGAAGGAGGTAACGTCTTCTTTGGTCTTGGCGTCGATGACCTGGACCTGCCGGCCCTCGCGGATGGTGCGGGTGATATCGTCAAGATTCACATAGCTGCTTTTTGCCGTGTCGTAGAGCCGGCGGTTTCCGTATTTCTTGTAGAGGAGCTTTTCTGGCATATTTCTTATTCTCAATTATTGATTATCCCCATAGCAGGGATATTGACATAACGCAACAAAAACTTTTTTATTTAGCGACTGGGCTCACCGGTTACATTATGAAATAAATTGAGAGGCATGCAATATTAAAGTAATTTTACGATCAATTAAGATCCTGATATTTTTTTGTCCCTAGAAACAATAATTGTGCGTTGCAACATTTTCCTCTTGACAAAACAAAAATCGAGCTTATAATAGCGCAAAAAACAAGCAGGAGGTATTACAATCATGGAACAAGGAAAGATTGCTAAACAGATGGTCGATTTTCATAAGACCACATTCGACAACACCTTTAACGCAATGTCGATTTTACAGGAGCAGACGGAACGGATGGTGGGCATGTTTCTCGAACAGTCTCCCTGGGTCCCGGAAGAAGGGAGGAATGCGATTCAGGACTGGGTAAAGGCTTACAAGAAGGGTCGGTCGGATTTCAAGACTTCCGCCGACGATAGCTTCAAGAAAGTGGAAGATTTTTTTACGGGTTTCAACAAGCAGGCCAAGGAAACAAAAGTAAAAACGGGCAAGTAGCCTGAATAAACAAAAAAGGAGGAAGCAAAATGGATCCGAAGCAGATTTCAAAACAGATGTTCGATTTCAACAAGATGGCTTTTGAAAGGTCCTTCTCGGCCATGGTGGTCATGCAGGATCAGGCGGAAAAGATGTTCGGCATGTGGCTGGAGCAGAACAAGTGGTTTCCCGAGGAAGGGAAGAAGGCCATGGGGGAATGGGTGAAAACCTACAAAAAAGGTCGCGAGGATTTTAAGGCCAAGGTTGAAGATGGCTACGAGAAAATGGAAGAGTACCTGGCACCAAAAGAAAAGTAAAGAACTAACATATTTTTGACGGCATCGCTAAAAGTTCGAAGATTCCCTCCCCTTTTGACGGGGGAGGGTTAGGGCGGGGGCGAATAATCTAACTCTCCATAAATTTTATGCCCTCCTCCCGCCAGAAGAGGGGAAATTTTACTTTTTGCGGGTTTGTCACTATTGATCTGGAAAGAAATATTGTTTTTATGATGTCAAATCTTAATCAACAGGCATTAAACCGCACCGCATCTGCCTATACCGGGAGGTTCAGAGAGACTCCAGGGAAGATGCTGGGGGTTACCACGGATATGCTCAAGGCCGGTCAGCTCTACGGATTGGGAGTCCTTGTCTATGTGGCCGATTTTATGGTCCCCTTCTGGACGGCATGGCAGGGCTTCAACCGTCTTGAAAAAGAGAAGCTGACAAGCACCTTTCCCCTCCAAAGCATGGCTGACTATTACGAATTGTTTCAGTTTAATTTCCAGATCGCTGAGCAGGGAATGGCGGGGTCTCTCAAGGGCTTCCGGAATTTCTATAAGAAAGAAACGGCGAGAGCCCTCATTTCCATGCTTAATAGCCTCTATGGAGATGAAGAAGATGACATTTCTGATTATGCAGCCAATCTGGCTCGCCTCACCGACAGTGTCATCAATCAGTATCCCGAAGCTATAAAGAAGGCAGGCGAGGAATTCGGATTTCACTTCGATGACGGGAGGTATATCAAGACGGCAGAAACGGAGCGTTTTGTCCTGTATCAGGTCCTTTCCCGGGATAAAGACATCCGTCCCAGAAAGGACGGAAAACCGATCATGATAATCCATCCTTACGTCCTGGGGCCGAATATTCTGGCCTTTTTACCCGACGAAAAGAAAAGCTACGTCCACGCCTTTGCCGATCAGGGCATCCCGACCTACATCCGGATCCTCAAGGACATCCAGACGACAGAAGCGGTGCAAGTAATGACGGGAGAAGACGACGCCCGCGATACCCGTAAGTTCTGCGAGTTGCTGAAAGCAACTCATGGCCATTCCGTTACCCTGAATGGATTTTGTCAGGGCGGGTTCATAGCCGTCTTGGATATCCTCTCCGGCGAACTCGATGGCCTGGTAGATGCCCTCATCACCTGTGTCGCCCCCATGGACGGTACCCGGAGCAAGTCCCTCGTGGAATACATGCAGCATTTGCCCCCCCGCTTCAGGGATCTGAATTATGCCGGTAAAAATCTGCCCAATGGGAACAGAATTGTCGACGGCAAGGTTATGAGCTGGGTCTATAAGTTAAAGAGCATGGAGAAAGAGGCGCCCTTTGTAACTCTCTATCGGGATCTCAGCAATATCGGTGGCTCCCGGATCAGCAAAACGGCGGCGGCTCTGAATCACTGGCTGATCTATGACCGGATAGACCTTCCGGAAGGGATTACGAAACTCAGTTTTGATTCCTATACGATTCCCGTGACTGATGATGGAACCCTGCCGGTACAGCTTTTCGGCAAGACCATGAATTTTAAAGGGATTAAAGAAAAGGGCATTCCCTGGCTCCTCTGTTATGCCGAAGGGGATGATCTGGTTGACAAGGATGCCGCCCTGGCCCCGGCGGACTATATCGATGTGGAAGTGACGCCCTTTCCAAAAGGGCATGGGGCAATTGCCACATCCTGGTCCGAGCCGCGTTCGGCATGCGCTCTCCATACACGGTTCGGTAATGGTTACCGGGGGCCGGTGCGTTTCCAGCTTGATCTGGAAGAAGGGAAGAGGAACAGCAATGGATCGTAATTTCTATGAATTCTGGGGGCAGCTTTTTACAAATCTGGCCAAAGGGCAGAAACAGATCGAGGATTTCAGAAAATGGTTCGGCCAAGGCCTGGTGGGATATGAATCTTTGACAGCCATGTTCCGCAAGGCCTATAATCTGGACAAGTTCGAAGAGGGTACGCCGGATTACACGGAATTCTGGCAGAAATCAGTGGAAACCTTCCAGAAGTCCTTCCGGGAAAGCCTCGCCCTGATGGAGGTTGTCCCCAAGGGGGAGTATGAAACCCTGGCCCGGAAATGCGCCGCCCTCGAAAAGACTGTGGCTGAACAGGAAGAAACCATTCGCAGCCTGAAGAGGCTCCTGTCCGAAGAGGGGCTCGGTTCTCCCGCCGCCCTCGATGACCTCCAGGAACTCATGAAAAAACAGCACAACCAGTTCCAGGATCTCTTGAAAAATATGGCGATCCTCTTCGATAAGGAAACCAGCATCGACCGTTCCGGGAAAAAAAAGCACTAACGAATCAATCACAGACGGCTCCGCAAAAAGCTCCAGAGGCAAGGCGCACGATGCCCGAGTAATGAGGCGTACTTTTGCGTACGTCGAAGTGACGAAGGTGGAAGTGCAACGCAGCCTATGGACTTTTTCCGAAGCCGTTAAACTTTGGGAGCTTTGGGAGGACTAACCAGCGCCTCTCCATCCAGAACAAGGGTCCCTTCCTGATTCCGGCAAGTGGTCTGGAGGCGGAGCCTGTTCTTCTCCTTGATGATTTCTACAACTTCAGCCCGGCCGGTGATGGTGTCTCCCATCCGTACCGGGGCCAGGAATTTCAACGTTTGACTCAAATAGATCGTCCCCGGACCAGGCAGTTGCATCCCCAGAATGGACGATATGAAACCCGCCGTCAGCATCCCGTGGGCAATCCGGGTCTTGAAAAAAGTCCCGGCGGCATAGGATTCATTAATATGGGCCGGATTGAGATCCCCGGTTATCCCGGCATACAGGTAAACATCCGTTTCCGTTACGGTCTTGGCAAATTCGGCCGCATCCCCTACCTTAATGGCATCAATGGTTTTCCCGATCATTTTTCCTTCCCCCCAAATTTATGATCCCCGCAACGCAACACCGCGAGCGCCTACCCTCGAAAGACAGGAAAACTTTTCCTGAATCCCTAAAACCAGCACTTGTAGGTCCAGGCCGATTCTTTCATGTCCCGCAGATCATCCTGCAACATAAGGTAGAGACTGGCATTCTGGATAGCCAGCCCTCCCTGGTAGGCAAGTGCTGTGACGAGTTCGATTTCGTCTTCCGAAAATACCTTCTTCATGCTGCTGTAAAGGCGCAGAACGCCAATGACGTCCTCCTTGGCCTTGATGGGAACGCAGAGGATGGAGACAATACCCTCTTCCTTTTTTTCCTTCTTGTATTGAACCCCTTTGTCAGTATAGGCGTCGTCTATGGCCACAGGTTTGCCGTTGAGGGCTTGGGCAATGCTTTTTTCCGCTGATATTGGGCCTTTTTTCAGATACTTATCGCTTAGACCGTAACTGGCCACCAGTTGCAGAACCGTCTTTTCATCATTGAGCAGGCGGATCGAAGCGGCCTTTACATTCAAGGATTTGGCCACCTCTTCCGTCAAGGTCTGGAGAATAGCCTTGATATCGAGGCTCGAGGCGATATTTGCTGCCAGGTTCAGGAAAAGCCTCGTATTGCTCCGGAGCTTCTCAACCAGACGTGCATTTTCAATGGCCAGGCCCCCCTGTTCCGCGAGGACACGGAGAAACTCGATCTCTTCCTTGTCAAATTCCCTGATTTTTGAGGTATACATGGCGAGCACGCCGATGAGTTCGCCCTTGACCTTTGCCGGGACTACGAGGATGGAACCGATACCTTCCGCCTTTTTCTTATCCAGATTATTCAGGCGCGGATCTGTCGTCGCATCGTGGTAATAGATGAAGCCGTCCTTCATCAGGGTCGGGGCAATCTTATCGGCATGTCCATAACCTGCGTGCAGATACTGCTGTGATAATCCCTTTTGCGCGACGACCGGATAGTTTTCCTTTCCCTCGTCAACCAGAAACAGACAAACCGCCTTCACCTTCATGGTATCCAAGGCGCTATCCACGATCAACTGGAACAGGACTTCCATGTCTTTGGTTGTCCCAAATGTTTCACTGATTTTTCTAATGGTCCTGAAATAGCTTTGTTTTTCCGGCATGGCTTTTTCCCCCTCCTAAATCGTTTCCTGAATTACCTGCGTTAAGGACGGCTTGATGGTCTGTTCTTTTCTTTCGGGCCTTGGCCTCGCGGTCCGTGCGGGCTTTTTCTCTGTCGCCGGACGGGAAGGCCTTTTTAATCGTGGGGCTGGGGAAGGCTGCTCCCCTACAATTTCAGTAGCCACGGCAACGGGGCGCTGCTTGCCGTCCCGCTCCCGCAACCACCTGATGATCTTGGGGGCAAACTCCCGCTGGCACTTGGAACTGACATAAATGCCGATATGCCCGGTATCCAGGCTGACGTCCTCGGTGTCGGAACTGCCGACACATTTTGTCAGCATATTACATGCCTCCGGGGGAACGAGGTGATCGTACATCCCATAGTAATTCAACAGAGGCATGGTGATTTTTTTCAGATCAACGCGGCGTCCCCCGATCTCAAGTTTGTTCTGAATCAGGAGGTTCTTTTTATAGAAATCATTGGCAAACTGGCGGAAGGTTGCCCCGGGGACATCGGGACTGTCAAAGATCCATTTCTCCATGCGAACGAAATTCTCCACAAAAGACTTACTCCCCATGCTCTCGAAGAACCCCACATATTTATCGATCATGAGCCGGGCCGGATTCAGCATCAGAAAGCCGAGGTTCATCACATCGCCGGGGAGATTGCCGAAGGTGTCAATGATCTTGTCCGTGTCAATGGCCCGCATCCAGACATGGAGGAGGCCCTTGTCCGTATCGAAGTTGGTCGGGGTCACCGTGGTAATGAGATTTTTGATCTTTTCCGGATGGAGAGCGGCATAGATCACACAGAACGTACCGCCCATGCAGATCCCCATGAGATTTATCTGGGGAGCCCCGGTCTTTTCGAGGATGTAATCCACAATGTTGTCCATGTAACCGTTGACATGGTCATCAATGGTTACAAAACGATCCTGTCTGGTCGGGTAGCCCCAGTCAATCATATAGAGATCGATGCCGCCATTGAGAAAGGTCTGGACGACGCTCCGGTCGGGCTGCAGATCCAGCATCGTTTCCCGGTTGATGAGGGCATAGGTCACCAGGAGGGGGGTCTTCATTGTTACATCACCGGGGGTGCGGTAATGTTTCAGCTTTACCCGGTCCTCTTCATAGACCACATCGTAGGGCGTCGTGGCCATAGCGGTTTCAAGGGGGCCAAGGAGCACCTCGGAGGCCTTGGTTGCCGTATCCTGAGCTTTCTCGGCTTCCGCGGCGATATTGGCTAAAATCAGGTCCAGGGAAATCTTCGGTTGATCCATAATGTCCACCTCTTTTTTAACCAGTTAAGCTGATTCTGCTATCTGTGACTTATCTTTTTGGGCGAGTTTTTTTTCCAGCGCCTTTATCCTCTTTTTCATCAGGTAAAGGTCCTTGTAGATATTATCCATATCCTTGTTGGTAGGAATCGGAAGACTCTGGAGGATGTCCTGAAGTACATCATTTTTAGCCCCGACATAGATTTCCATCTGGTTGATCAGCTCTCCCATGGCGGCAAGATATTCGGGTGATTTGAACAGGTTCATGTAATGCCCTTCGAGAATCTTGATCCAGAGGTTGTAATAGTCTTTTGCCTTGTCGGGGGCATTTCCCTCCTTGGAGAGGTCTTCTATCTTGTCCTGGAAGACCTTCATTGATTTTTCCATGGGCAGGTAGAGGAGATAGAGGAATTCGGAAAGGGTTGGTTTGAGGATGTTGGCCTGATCCAGCAGATGATTTAACCTTTCCTGGTAATAACGGGTCAATCCTAACTGAGGGATCTTGAAATATTGACTGAATTCCTCCTCATAAATTTCCCGCCAGACCTTGAAAATACCCTGATCCAGGTTTTCGAACTGGTAGGCATCGGTTTTCTGGCCGATCTTCCCGGCTTTTTCTGCGACCTTTTCCTGAATACGCGCCGACGCCTCCCAACCCGCTTTGGATATTTTCATGAAAAATTCCGGCAGGGTGTTGAGAACCTTGAGAATAGCATCGGCCATCTGGGGATCGTTGAGGGCGGACGAGGCGGACTGCATACGCTTCAGCGTTGCTTCCATGGATTCGGCATAACGACTTTTCTTGCCCTCATGATCGGGGGGAACAAAGTCTGGCGCCGCTGCGGGGCCGGCCTTGAGCATGGAGGTCCAGAAATCCGTGGAAGCCTTCATCCAGTCCTGCACCATGGCATCCATATCGCTTTTTTTCGATTTATTGTCTTCCATCTGAAGCACCTCTTTTTTATAAGAAAGCTAACGAAACTTTTGCCTGTTAAAGATCGGGGGGTGAGACAGCTATATTAAAGGATGATTCATAATATGATGGTCAAGCCATTTTGTCAATAGGAATGGTTATATCAGAGGAGCAGAAAAACCATCACAGATGGTACTTTCAGAAACTCTGGTTTGTCATCGTTACCCTCGGACCAGGAAACCGGGTTCAACCCGGAATCATTGTTGTTATTCTTATAGCAATTATGCTATGCAGGCAAGCACATGAGGTCTTGATAAAAATATGGGCAACGGTGTTTCGATCAGTCAACTCGCATCACATCTCTGGGAGGCCGCCAACATCTTGCGCGGGCCGGTGGATGCGGCGGACTTCAAGACCTATGTATTTCCCCTGCTTTTCTTCAAGCGCATCTCCGATGTCCATGACGAGGAGTATGCTGCCGCGTTAGCCGAATCGGGCGGCGATGAGGAATACGCGCAGTTTCCACAGAACTACCGCTTCCAGGTACCGGAGAACTGCCACTGGAACGACGTCCGTGTAATCGCGACCAACGTCGGACAGGCCCTGCAAAAGGCCATGCGCGGCATCGAGAAGGCCAACCCGGAGACCCTTTACGGCATCTTCGGCGACGCCCAGTGGACCAATAAAGACCGCCTTCCCGATTCACTGTTGCGCGACCTTATTGAACACTTCTCCCGGATCAACCTGGACAATGCCGCCGCGCAGGCCGATATCCTCGGTCAGGCTTACGAATATCTGATCAAGAAATTCGCCGACGCCACCAACAAAAAAGCGGGTGAATTCTACACTCCCCGCTCGGTAGTGCGGTTGATGGTCAACATCCTCGATCCCAGAGAAGGGGAGTCTATCTATGACCCGGCCTGCGGCACCGGCGGGATGTTGCTGGAGGCCATCCATCATGTCCGGGAGAATCACGGCGATGACCGCACCCTCTGGGGAAAACTCTTTGCCCAGGAGAAGAACCTCACCACCTCCGCCATCGCCCGAATGAATCTTTTTCTCCACGGCGCCGCGGACTTTCAGGTTGTCCGCGGCGACACCCTACGACAACCGGCGTTCTTTTCGGGAGACAACCTCGCCACCTTTGACTGCGTTATCGCCAATCCGCCCTTCTCACTGGAGAAATGGGGAGACGAAGTCTGGAGCAGCGATCCTTACGGACGGAATTTCGCCGGGATGCCGCCTGCCAAGACGGGCGATTACGCCTGGGTGCAGCATATGATCAAGTCCATGGCTCCTGCCACCGGCCGCATGGCCGTCGTCCTGCCCCACGGGGCGCTTTTCCGGATGGGCGCCGAAGGCAAGATCCGCCGGAAGATCCTCGGCATGGATTTGCTGGAAGCCGTCATCGGTCTCGGGCCGAACCTTTTCTACGGCACCGGCCTCGCCGCCTGCATCCTCGTCTTCCGTAGGCGCAAGGCGAAGGATCGCAAAAACAAGGTGCTCATCCTTGACGCCTCCCGGGAGTTCAAAACGGGCCGCGCCCAGAACGAACTCCTTCCCGAGCATGTCGAGTGTATCTACAGCTGGTATCGCGACTACAAGGAAGTAGGTGGCGTCGCCCGCGTGGTGACACGCGACGAAATCGCCGCCCACGACTACAATCTGAACATCCCCCGCTACGTCGAGCCGAAAAATGATCAGGAAGCGCTCACGGTCGAAGAGGCGATGAAGCGGCTCAAGGAAAGCGCCGCGGCGGCCTTCACCGCGGAAGAGAGACTTGTCGCCATCCTCAAGCGGGAAGGACTCCTGATATGACCGCCCGCATTACCCAGCAGCAACTCGAATCCTACCTCTGGGGCGCGGCGACGCTCCTGCGCGGCACTATTGATGCGGGGGACTACAAGCAGTTCATTTTCCCCCTCCTTTTCTACAAGCGTCTCTGCGATGTCTTTGACGAGGAGAACCAGATTGCTCTGGCCGAATCCGGCGGGGATAAAGACTTTGCCGCCTTTCCGGAAAATCACCGTTTCCAGATCCCGCCCGACGCCCACTGGCGCATGGTACGCCAGACCGCCAAGAATGTGGGCCACGGCCTTCAAAGCGCCATGCGGGCTATCGAGACGGCCAACCCCGACAAGCTCTACGGCATCTTCGGCGACGCTCAATGGACCAACAAGGATCGCCTTTCCGACGCCATGCTGCGTGACCTGATCGAGCATTTCAGTTCCCTGGAGTTGACCGTCGCCAACCTGCCGGAAGACGAGCTGGGCCAGGGGTATGAGTACCTGATCAAGAAATTCGCCGACGACGCGGGCCACACCGCCGCCGAGTTCTACACCAACCGCACCGTCGTCCATCTCATGACCGAGATGCTCGAACCCCAGCCGGGAGAAGCCATCTACGACCCCACCTGCGGCTCCGGCGGCATGCTCCTTTCCTGCATTGCCCATCTCCGCCGTCAAGACCGGGAATGGCGCAATGTGCGCCTCTATGGGCAGGAGCGAAACCTCATGACTTCCGCCATTGCCCGGATGAACTGTTTCCTCCACGGTATCGAGGACTTCCGCATCGAACGGGGCGATACCCTGAGCGAACCAAAATTCGTCCAGGGCGACAGGCTGATGCGCTTTGACATGGTCCTGGCCAATCCCCCTTACTCGATCAAACAGTGGGACCGCGCCGCCTTCGCCGCCGATCCCTGGGGGAGGAATCTCTACGGCGTCCCGCCCCAAGGCCGGGCCGATTACGCCTTCTGGCAGCATATCGTCCAGAGCCTCGCCCCCAAGACCGGCCGTGCGGCCATCCTGTTTCCCCACGGCGTCCTTTTCCGCCAGGAAGAGGCGGAAATGAGGCGCAAGCTCATCGAGGCCGACTTGATCGAGTGCGTCCTCGGCCTCGGCCCGAACCTCTTCTACAACTCCCCGATGGAGGCCTGCATCGTGATCTGCCGGACAGCCAAACCCAAGATTCGCAAGGGGAAAACCGTTTTCATCAACGCCGTAAATGAGGTCACCCGCGAGCGCGCCCAGAGTTTTCTCACCGACGACCACATTGGCCGTATCGTCGCCGTCTATCGCGACTTCCAGGATGAGCCCGGCTTCACCCATGTGGCAACGCGGGAGGAGATCCGCGCCCGGGACGGCAATCTCAGTATCCCCCTCTACGTGGCAGGGTCGTCTGCCATGCAGGAAATACACGATGACGCCGCCACACCTTATACCCTGAATGGCGCAAACGGCGGGGATCGTCTGACGGAAGCGTTGACCGCCTGGCTGGAAAGTTCACGTAAGATCAGGGAATCATTAAGTGTCATTCTGGAGGATAAGAAATGAGCGCATGTTTTATTATAAATAATTAACCTGGTGGGTTAATTATTTCTTGACAGAAAAGGAATATGGACATATCCTTCAAAAACACCAAACTGGCAAAATCATTCAACGAGGGAGCGCAACTCGAAACGATTCACGGAACTTTACGCGCCAAGAAAATACGTATTCGGATGAAAGAGCTGAGAGCGGCCGCAACCCTCATGGACTTCTGGCCGCCCAAGAGTCCGCCAGGGCGGTGTCACGAACTGACTGAGGGGCAAAGAGCCGGTCAGCTATCGGTGGACCTGGATCATCCCTATCGACTAATTTTCATTCCCAACTATGATCCGGTTCCAGCACGAAAAGATGGTGGCTTAGACTGGTCCCTTGTAACCGCCATAAAAATTTTAGGGATAGAGGATACCCATGACTGATACGGTGTTGAATCAATATGTACCGGATTACTTGGTTACGCCGGGAGAGGTGCTTGAAGAGTACCTTGAGAGTTACGGTATGACCCAGGCCGAATTGGCCGCCAGGACAGGGCTGGCAAAAAAAACAATTAATGAAATCATCAAGGGAAAGTCACCGATCACCACTGAAACAGCCCTGAAGTTTGAGCGTTCCCTTGGACGCCCGGCTCGTTTTTGGAACAATCTGGAGAGGCAGTTCCAGGAAGATCGCACGCGCCTCGCTGAGAATGGGCGTTTACAATCCCACCTGGATTGGCTGAAGAAGGCGCCGGTAAACGCCATGATCGGGCAGGGATGGATTTTAAAAAAACCGGACAAGGTTTCACAACTAGAAGAAGTCTTACGGTTTTTCGGTGTTTCCTCGCCTGAGCAATGGGCAATGGTATGGCGGGAACATCAGGTTGCGTATCGCCAGACACAACGTTTCGCCGCATGCGAGGAATCCGTATCCGCCTGGCTGCGCATGGGGGAAATCCAGGCCCGTCAGTTACCCTGCGCGCCGTTTAACAAAAAGATCTTTCATGAGACCCTTGAGACCATTCGTGGACTTACCAGGGAAGAACCTCAGGTTTTTCAGCTGCAGTTACTGAAATTATGTGCCGCCGCAGGCGTAGCCGTAGTTTTTGTTCCCGAGCTTCCCAAGACGGGCGTTCACGGCGCCACCCGCTGGCTGGGAGAAAAAGCCGTCATTCAATTGAGCTTGCGCTACAAGAGCAACGATCATCTATGGTTCACCTTTTTCCACGAAGCGGGCCACATCATCAAACATGGCCGCAAAGACATTTTCATCGAGGGCACCGGCCTGGATGGAGAGAAAGAGGAAGAGGCCAATGTCTTTGCCTCTGACAAGCTGATTCCTCCGGCCGCGTTAAGTCTTTTTTTAGCGAAATGGAATCGTTCTCTTGCAGAGATTGAAAGATTTTCCGACCGGATCGGCATTGCGCCGGGGATCGTCGTCGGACGGTTGCAGCATGACGGATTGCTGCAAAACAATCACGGGAACAAGCTCAAGATATTCTACCGCTGGTCGGAGGCCAAGCCATGAGCGGTTTTTTCATCCTGACTGTTTGGCGGAAGGTCACAGAGATAGAACCAGGACCAGGTCGGGACCAAGTCGGGACCAAGTCACGGGTGAAGTTGCAGGTGAAGTCACGGGTGAAGTCGCGCTGTTGTTGGAGATTCTCACAACTCCTATGACCAGGACAGAAATGCAATCTGCACTGGAATTGAAAGGACAAGCCAATTTCCGAGATCGTTATCTCCAACCGGCGGTAGCTATGGGGTTTATCGAAATGATCCATCCCGACAAACCCACCAGCAGTCTCCAGAAATACCACATCACCGAGAAAGGCCGCACCTGGCTTGCCGGAGGGAAAGCATGACCGGAGTACTTCAAACATCACTGAACGGTCTTCATCCCTACCCCGACTGGGCCAAGTTGCCGCTCTTTGACCGTAAGGGATGGAAGAGAATGCCATTCGGAGCTTTTGCGGACAGCATCAACAAGCGTGTCGAACCGATTGATGCGGCTGAAGAAATCTATGTGGGGCTGGAACATCTTGATCCACAGAATTTGCATATCCGGCGCTGGGGCAAGGGCACTGATGTCATTGGCACGAAGCTGCGATTTCGAAAGGGCGACATTATTTTCGGACGCCGCCGCGCCTATCAACGAAAGCTGGCCGTGGCGGAGTTCGACGGTATCTGCTCCGCCCACGCGATGGTCGTGCGGGCAAAACCGGAAGTGGTGCTGCCGGAGTTCCTTCCATTTCTGATGATGAGCGACCGTTTCATGAACCGGGCCGTGGAGATTTCGGTCGGGTCACTCTCGCCCACCATTAACTGGACAACACTCAAGCTGGAGGAGTTCGACCTCCCACCCCTCGACTTGCAGCACCGTATCGCCAAAAGCCTTTGGGCCGTTAATGAAACACTCGAATGTTGGCGGGATAGTGCATGCTATTATGACTCTTATTATCAAATAGTTTCAGAAACTCTATTGAGAAGAGATCGCTCACAGCATGCAACACGAATTGATAACTATTCTTGGCGAAAATGCACTTTTGGTGATGCCGCGACACTTCAACGAGGACATGACCTTCCAGTTTCCGCAAGAATGGATGGTGATATTCCTATTTGGGGATCAAATGGCATTTGTGGATTTCACGCTGAGGCTATGTATGATGGCCCTGGAGTTGTAACTGGGAGAAGCGGGACTATTGGAGAGGTCTATTACACTAGCGAACCATATTGGCCACTTAATACCACATTGTTCGTGAAAGACTTTCACGGCAATAATCCAAAATACATTTACTACTTGTTGAATTCCTTTGATTTTAAGAAATATTCGGCTGGAAGCGCAGTTCCAACTCTTAACAGAAACGATGTGCATCCCACCCCCTTGTGGCTTCCCGATCTGCCCGATCAATTACGAATTGTGGAAATACTTGACGAATTAGTAAGCAACTCCGTGCACCTCAGAAGGCATGTAGAAAAATCTAAAGACATGATGAATATGTTGTTGGAAAGATTCTGGGAGGTTTAAAGCGGATGGTCTTCAATAAACTCAATAATATTGATTATATGATTGTGGATGCAGTTGCCAAAAGCTGCCACTAAAACCTGGACTTAAAGACCACGACAGCCGTAAGCGAGGGAGCATATGAAGCTGAGACATATCAAGATCGAGAATTTTCGAGGAGTCACCAATTTCGATTTGAAACTTGGCGATACGACCGTTCTTATCGGCGAGAACAACTCAGGTAAGACTGCGGTACTCGACGCATTGCGGTTTGCATTACGCGATGTGCGGTCTCGTCGGGGATGTGCATTCGACGCTTATGATTTTCATTTGCCAAACGCAACGGCGGAACCAGCCACCGCTTCTGCTATCAGTATTCGGCTGACGTTCCGTGAGGATGTACCCGGTGAGTGGGATGATCAGCAATTGGCCCGTATAAATCGAGCCAACATCGCTCAGATAGACGCGAACGGCTGTGCATCTGTTATCCTGAAAGTCGGAGCCCGATATGATGTATTGACTCAGGATTTCGTTCAGGACTGGGAATTTCAAAACCTCACTGGCGCATCGCTCACCAATGTGTCCGATACGGCGATGGGTATGCTTCAGAATGAGGTTTCATATTATTACCTTTCAGCTTTGCGCGATGCGGCAAAACACTTTGACGCCAAAGGTACGTTTTGGCGGCCATTTCTCAAGGAATCCCAACTTACCCCGGAGAAAAGAACTGAGATCGAGACCAAGCTGGCCGAGGTTAATGAACTCATCATTTCGTCACATGCCAGTTTCTCACAGGTTGTGGCAAGATTGAAAGAAGTGAAGGATGTGGTTTCAATACCTGGAGGGGGAGATCTGGCTTCTGTAGATGCCGTTCCTGGTCGTTTGTTCGACATGCTCTCCAAAGCACAAGTTAGTTTGAATACTGGCACCGGAGCAAAGGTTCCAGTCGGGCGGCATGGCGAGGGCACGCAAAGCCTTGCCGTACTGACACTTTTCAATGCATTCCTCCAGGCATGGAGCAAAGGGGACCCCATCGTGGCAATGGAGGAACCGGAGGCGCATTTGCATCCAAGTGCAGTGCGGGCACTTTGGCAACTTATTGAACGCATTCCAGGGCAAAAGATCATTTCAACCCACAGTGGAGACCTCCTCTCCGAAGTTCCGTCTGACGCCGTTACACGATTACACAAGGTGGGAGGTATCGTAGTGGCAGCGCGACTCAAAGACGTAAATCTTGATCCCAATGATACTCGGAAATTCAACTTTCATATTCGCCGTGCCAGAGGCGAGCTTCTGTTTGCTAAGGGTTGGATTCTTGGAGAGGGAGAGACCGAATCTACTTTGATTTGCGAATGTGCAAGACTGTTGAGCAAGGACCTTGAGCGAGCAGGGATCCGATTTGTAACCTACCAGACGGGCATTTCACTTGAGTTGTGTCTCCGGGTAGCCAATGGCATGGGGATTCACTGGGTCGTTCTGGCAGACAACGACATACAGGGAGTGAAAGACCATGAGCTTGTTCGAAACCATCTGAATGGGCGACTTGAGAGGGACGTTCTGTTCGTGATGCCTGAGTCGAATATCGAACAACATCTATGCGTAAACGGCTTTTCGGATGTCTACTTCAATTTGCTCGGCGCACAGCCGCGACATGAAGTGACTGCACCACCCCAGGATTCAAAATATCCCTTTCAGGTTGCCAATGCGCTGCCACGCAAGCTAAAGACACATGCTGCACAGGAGGTTCTGGCAGCTATTCGAAATGAAGGTCGCCCTGTACCAAAGCTCTTTCAAGATGTGATCGTGACGGCACTTAGACTTGTGGAGGTATAATGAATATTTCTAAATTCACACTTAATGATAATCAGCGCATAGCAGTGGAGTGGACGGAGGGACCGCTTCTGGTCTTGGCTGGACCCGGCTCAGGGAAGACCATGGTACTTACGCTTAGGGCAGCGCGTCTCCTTCAAGGCGATCCTGAGGCCAGTGTCCTGGCACTTACCTTTACCACCAAAGCTGCTGATGAGATGCGGGATCGATTAGACAAACTAATGGGGGGGCGTGCCGAACGTGCACATCTCTGCACGTTCCACTCCTTTGCGGGGGATATCCTACGTCAGCATGGTAGCCATGTCGGAATTCAACCTGATTTCTCATTACTCACCCTGGATGATGATCGCGTGGCTTTGTTGGAGATTCTGCTCGCAGAAACCCCAAGTCTACCCCTAAATGGTGAGAAACCCTATAGTGAGCGGCTCCAAACGGCTCACAATAAACTACAGTCTTACACAGCATCTATTCCTAACGACCGGAAAAATTTGTTGGTGCTATTAGATCGACTATTCGCCGAGTCGTATGATGGAACACCAAAAGCCGCAGGGCTTACTGAAACGCCACCATGGGTCCCGGAGTTGTTTGAGGCATACTGTCTGATTCTACAAGAACGTAACAGGCTCGATTATGGTGGGCTTTTGAACTTTGCCCGGAAGCTCCTGTTACAGAATGCAGGTGTGGCTCGTCTAACGAGGCTCGCATGGCGGTTCATCTGTGTCGACGAGTTCCAGGACACGAATCGTGCACAATATGATCTCCTACGCCTTCTTATCAGCGGGCAACGGCAAAATCTTTTCGTAGTCGCTGATGATGATCAGATCATTTACCAATGGAATGGGGCTAGCCCAGAGAGGCTATTGGCATTGCGCGACGATTTCGGGATGGAGGTGGTCCAGCTTCCTGAAAATTTCCGCTGTCCACCTATTATTGTTCAAATAGCAAATAATCTGATTGGCCATAATCGGACTCGTACAGCTGATAAACAACCCTTGGTTGCTCGGAAGCCGGCAGAAGATTCGGATGCTTTGAAAGTACGAGTGTTCCGCGATGAGGATGAGGAAGTAGCTGCAATTTCCGCTGTGATACAAGAAATGTGCTGGCGTGCAGAGGACTGTGCAGTGCTCGCCCGCGCCACTAAGCTTCTACAGAAGGCTGCCCAATCGTTGGAGCAAAACGGGTTTGCGCCGTATCTCGCGCAACGCAAGAATGAATTCGAATGCGATTCTATTCGGTGGATACACGCGGCGCTTCGGTTGGCAAACGCTCGTCATGATCGGGAGTTTCTACGCCGGATTTGTGTAGCTTGGCAGGCTTTTACTGGTGTTGTTATAGAACTGGAAGCTGTAGAAGCAATCGCGACTCTTAGCGGTGGAGATTTCCTTCGCGCATGGATTGATGCCGCCTCCGAAAGCACAAGTGATGACAAACTATGTGAACTTTTGTCGAAGGTACACGGAGACTTAGCAGATCGTCTATTGTTCATGGATTTGCTTGAATGGTTCTGGCACCAAGAATGGCTGGATGATCCTCTTGAGTGTGAAGAACTGAATACATGGAAAGAGTTACATGGTGCGGTGATGCGTGAGCACTCGCCCGATAACGTGACGCTTAACCTATATCTTCAGGAAATGGACATGAAATCGAAGGCTACCGCTCGTTTACCTGGGTCCATCCCTTGTCTTACAGTGCATGGTGCAAAGGGCCTTGAGTTTAAGCACGTCTTTCTGATTGGTATGGCTGACGAGGTATTTCCATCCTATCAAGCAGTGCGGAAAGGTTCCGAAAGCCGGGAAATGGAAGAAGAACGGCGTAACTGTTTTGTCGCCATCACTCGTGTCCAAGAGACACTCCACATCAGTTGGGCGCGAAGTTACAATCGATATGACAAAAGGCCATCAAGGTTCATTGAAGAAATGGGCTTTAGGATACAAAAATCGTGAGTTTAAGCGAATCCGCCACCATAGAACGGATAATTATCGCTGCCGCCATTAAGCGCGGCAGTGAGGAGGTGCTCACATGACTTTGACGGAACTTCAAACCCAAATCGCCCTTGGCGAGGACAGCCGCCGGCAGTTCAAACTGGACGTCACGAATGCCGACTCCCTCGCTGCCGAGATGGCGGCTTTTGCCAATTCCGATGGTGGTATGATCCTGCTGGGTGTGGCAGACGATGGTTCCCTGCCTGGCTTGGGCCGGGAGGACGTGAAGCGGATCAACCAGTTGATCGGCAACGTGGCCGCCCAGCATGTGCGCAGCCCGTTGACGGTACAGACTGAGAACATCGCCCTGGGCGATGGGCGTGTCATCATCGTCCTCACTGTTCCCAAGGGACAGGACCGGCCCTACTTCGACCGCAATGGTGTGATTTGGCTCAAGAGCGGAGCCGACAAGCGGCGGGTGAATTCCAAGGAAGAGCTGCGCCGCCTGTTCCAGAGTGTGGATCAGTTTCATGCCGATGAGCTGCCGACCAAGGCGGGCATCGACAAGTTGGACAAGCTGCGCTTCCGGGATTTCCTCCGCGACGTGTACAAGCAGGATTTTCCGGACTCTCCCGTTGAGCTTACTCGTCTGTTACAGAATATGGATCTTGCCACGGAAAACGGCATGCTTAATCTGGCCGGGGTCCTTCTTTTTGCCGAACGTCCGGAGTGGATCAAGCCCCAGTTCATCATCAAAGCCATCCGGTATCCAGGCAATGAAATACATTCCACGGAGTATCTGGATACGGAAGATTTTACCGGTACGTTTCGTAAGATCTTTGCAGACGCCCTCGCTTTTGTGATGCGCAATATGCATAAGATTCAAGCGGGAAGAGGCGTCAATGACCCAGGTGTTCCGGAGATTCCACCTTCCGTTTTTGAAGAATTGTTGGTCAACGCCCTGATCCACCGCGACTATCTGGTCAGCGCCACGATTCGTCTTTTCATCTTTGACAACCGCATCGAGATCATCAGCCCCGGCCACCTGCCCAACAATCTGACAGTCGAAAGAATCCGGGTGGGCATTTCCAATATTCGCAACCCGATCCTGGTTTCCTATGTGGCCAAAGGCATTCTGCCTTACAAAGGGTTAGGTTCGGGGATCAAACGCGCTTTGGAGGATTGGCCGGCAATCGACTTCACCGATGATCGAGACGGCTGCCTGTTTACGGCCACGGTTCACCGGAAAGAAATAAATGGTTCGGAGAAAACCGGCAATGTTACGGGTGAAGGTTCACCGATAAGTTCGGGGAAGGGGAAAAGTTCACTGATAAGTTCACCAAAAAGCGTGACTGAGGGAGAAAGTTCCCAGAAAAGTTCCCAGAAAATCGCTGTTGAGGGAGAAAGTTCCCAGAAAAGTTCCCAGAAAATCGTCGAGCTTATGCTGGGCAATCCTAAGGTCACCATTGCTGAACTTGCACAGAGTGTGGGGATCACGGATCGAGCGGTCAAGAAGCAGATCGAAAAACTGAAAACCCTTGGCCTTATCCGCCGTATCGGTGCAGATAAGGGCGGACATTGGGAGGTGAGTGAATGACCTTTACCGAAGCCAACACGGTTGAACAGATGATCCTGGATGCCGTGACGGGGAGACATCCCGATACCCGCCCAGTCACAGGAGGTAAGAAAGCTGCGGTCGGTTTGGGCGAAGACCTGCCCGGCTGGGGCGCCTCCCTCGGCGGCGAATTGCGGCCGGCCCGCTGGGATTACGTCCCTGCCGCCCAGATCCCCCGCAAGCCCGGCGATGTAATTGTGGAGTCGTGGGTGCGCGAGGCCCTCATTCGCCTCAACCCGGACATTGCCGCCCAGCCGGATCGGGCCGACGAGGTCATTTACAACCTGCGGGCCTGCATCCTCTCCGTCCAGGCCGACGGTCTGGTGCGGGCCAATGAGAATTTCACGGCCTGGCTCCGGGGGGAGAAGACCATGCCCTTCGGTCCCAACGGCGAGCATGTGCCGGTGATTCTGGTGGACGTCTTCGACCCGGACCCGGCGCGGAACCGCCTCACCGTGACGAACCAGTGGACGTATGCCGCGGGAGGGTCAGCACTTAGCGCCGAACCTGCCCACGCGCAGAGAGGAACAACCATCGAGAAACGCTTCGATATCGTCTTTGTCGTCAACGGCTTGCCCCTTGTCATCGGCGAGGCCAAGACGCCCGCCCGGAGCGCCGTGACGTGGTTCGACGGGGCCTTTCAGATCAACCAGATCTATGAGAAGGAAATCCCGGCCATGTTCGTGCCGAACGTCTTTTCCTTTGCCACGGAAGGCAAGCGCTTCCGCTACGGCTCCATCCGCATGCCCATCGAGATGTGGGGGCCGTGGCGCGACGACGACAACCAGGACGAGGGCCGGATGGAGCATGTCCTGGCGGCGGTCCGGAGCATGCTGCGGCCGGAGGTCGTCCTGGACATTCTGCAAAACTTCACCCTCTTTGCCACGGACAAAAAGCATCGCCGCATCAAGATCATCTGCCGCTATCAGCAGTACCTGACGACCAACCAGATCGTCGCCCGTGTCGTCAATGGCTACCCGAAGAAGGGTCTCATCTGGCATTTCCAGGGAAGCGGTAAGTCGCTCCTTATGGTCTTTGCCGCCCAGAAGCTCCGCCTCCACCCACAGCTCGGGAACCCGACAGTCATGATCGTCGTAGATCGGATCGATCTCGACACACAAATAACCGCCACCTTCAACGCCGCCGATGTCCCCAACATGATCGGCTGCGCCACCCGGCAGGAGTTGCAGACCCTCCTTTCCCAGGACGTGCGCAAAGTACTGATCACGACGATCCACAAGTTCGCCGAGGCGGACGGGAAGCTCAACGAACGGGCAAACATCATCGTCATGGTGGACGAAGCCCACCGCACCCAGGAAGGCGACCTGGGCCGCAAGATGCGCGAGGCGCTGCCCCATGCCTTCCTCTTCGGCCTGACGGGGACGCCCATCAACCGCGTCGATCGCAACACCTTCTGGGCCTTCGGCGCCGATGAGGACGAGGAGGGATACATGAGCCGCTACTCCTTCCAGGATTCCATCCGCGACAAGGCCACCCTGCCCCTGCATTTCGAGGCGCCGGAGGTGCGATTGAAGATCGACAAGGCGGCCATTGACGAGGCCTACCGGGAAATCACCGGCAATCTGAGCGAGCAGGACCGGGACGATCTGGCCAAGCGGGCCGCCAAGATGGCCGTCCTGGTGAAGAACCCGGAACGTATCCGGGCCGTGGTGAACCATATTGTCACCCATTTTCAGCAGAAGGTGGAACCCAACGGCTTTAAGGCCCAGGTCGTGGTCTTCGACCGCGAGTGTTGCGTCCTCTATAAGGCAGCTATGGATGAGCTGGTTGATCCGGAAGCGAGCGCCATCGTCATGAGCTCCGCAACCGGCGATCCGTCCGAGTGGAAACAGCACATCCGCGACAAGGACGCCGAGGAGAAACTCCTCGACCGTTTCCGCGCCTCCGCCGATCCGCTCCAGTTCGTGATTGTCACGAGCAAGCTCCTCACCGGCTTCGACGCGCCCATCCTGCAGGTGATGTACTTAGACAAGCCCATGAAGGACCACAACCTCCTCCAGGCCATCTGCCGGACGAACCGCACCTTTGGCCAGGAGAAAACCCACGGCCTGATCGTGGATTACATCGGCATCTTTGACGACGTGGCCCGGGCGCTGGATTTCGATGAAAAGGCCGTGCAGCGGGTGGTCTCCAATATCGACGAATTGCGTCAGGCCCTGCCCGTGCAGATGCAGAAGTGCCTGTCCTTCTTTTCCGGCGTGGATCGTACGGTGGGCGGCTATGAGGGGCTGAGCGCCGCCCAGCAGTGCCTGCCGGACAACGAAACCAGGGATCGTTTCGCCGCCGAATATTGTGTTTTGGGGACAATCTGGGAGGCCCTTTCACCTGACCCGTGCCTCAGTCCCTACGAACGGGACTACCGCTGGCTGACGCAGGTCTACGAGTCCGTCAAGCCGCCCAGCGGGAACGGCAAGCTCCTCTGGCATGCCTTGGGTGCGAAGACGGTGGAACTGATCAACCGGAACATCCATGTCGAATCAGTGCGGGAAGATATTGAAACACTGGTCCTTGACGCGCAAGTTCTGGAAGAAATCCTGGCTGATGCCGACCCGGCAAAGAAAGGCCGCGAGATTGAGATCATGCTGGTCGCCCGCCTGCGCAGGCATCTGGGCCATGCCAAGTTTGTGGCCCTCGGTGAGCGGCTGGAGAAGGTCAAGGAGCGCCATGAGCAGGGCTTCTTGACCAGTTTGGAATTCCTGAAACAGATTTTGGAGATTGCCAAAGACGTTCTCGCCGCAGAAAAAGAGACTGATCCGGAAGAGGAACGCGACCGGGTGAAGGAGGCCCTGACGGAACTCTTCCAGGAAGCGAAAAGCAAGAACACTCACATCATTGTCGAGCGGATTGTGACGGACATCGACGAGATCGTGAAGAAGGTCCGTTTCCCCGACTGGCAGCATACGAGCCAGGGGGAACGCCTGGTGCAGAAGGAGCTCCGGAAGGCGTTGCTCAAGTATAAACTACATACCGATCAGGATCTTTTTGATCGGACCTATGAGTACATCCGGCAGTACTATTGAGGGAGTTCGTAGCACGAACTACTTTAAATACATGATATAATTAAGCGAAAACCGACAGTCCGACGGATAGGGGCTTTTGCGACTTTTTTGTAAAATACATGATTAAATACAGGATGTTAATCATGTGGTTACTGAAAAAACGCCCTTGTCCGTCAAAGACGGAAACGAACCCCTTTAATTTCCGTTTCGGGATGATCATTGCCAAAAAATGCGGGGCCTTCCACCTCCTCAGGCCAGGTTTTTGCTCGGAGGCCTTTCCCCGCTCTGTGCTTCCTCCGCTTCCGGCGGCGGCGCCTCTATGTCGGCCAAAAGGACGTCAGCGCGGTTGCGAACGTTCTGCAGGGCATTGACCAGATCGTTCCGGTCGTCTTCCGACCATTCCCGCCAAGGCAAGGTGTCGAATTTACCGGCCAACTCATCCGTCTTCATGATCAGGGTGCGCTCCTGGGAAAGGCGTTTCGGCTTTGTCGCCGGTTGCGACGCCTTCGCGGCGCTGTCCATATATTTCTGGAATTTCCTACTCATGGCGTCCTGGGTTTTCATCTTGGCTATTTTGAGGAGGAAGGTTTTAGTGAAAACCGGGTTAGTCTGGCAGGCGCTCCGCACGTCCTCGGGGAGATTGTTCAACATCAAGGTCTCCGATACGGAAGACTTAGCCTTCCCGAGGGAGTCGGCAAGCTGCTGCTGATTGAAGGAATACTCCGTCATCAGCGCCGCCATCTCCTCCGCCTCATCGATGGGCAGGAGGTCTTCCCGCTGGAGATTGTCCACAAAACCCTTCAGGCGTGTGTCGCCGTCCGTGTAGGTCCCCTTGATTTCCGTCAGCCCCGCCTTGCCCGCCGCCATGACGCGGCGATGTCCGGAGACGATGACCGGGGCGCTCTCCTCGTTCTGGCGGAACTGGATGGGCGTCATGACCCCAAGTTTCTGGATGGAGGCGGTAAGTTCGTTGAGGGCAATGGGGTCAATGAACTTTCTTGCCTGATTCGGATCAGGTAGGAGATCGGCGATTTTGAGACTGTAAAGCCGCCCTTTGAAGTATTTTGTGGTCATAAGCAAACCATCCTTCAGATTGATATTTTCATAATATAGCCGAATCGGTAAATGTCAAGAACTAATTGACAAAACGCATCAATCGGTAAAAATGGCTGCGTAGTCGATCCGGCAAGAGCGTCCCGGGGAGATAATCGTCGTGACCGGGCCAGCCGTCTTGATTCCCGTCGCAGCCTGCCCTCGAATTTGTCAGTCGGGGACGGGAATGGCGACTTTATGCGAAGCCATCATTCCTTAAGCAGCTCCTCCCAGGGCATCCCGGGAAAGGTCTCATGGAGGGAATGATCGTCTTCCACGAGGTGATAGATCAGATCGGAAAAGACGGCGTCGGCAACCGGCCGGACCTCGCCGGGGGGGACCACATCATCCTGGCGGCCGTGATAGAGATGGACGGGCATGGTCAAGAACTGCCCCGCATATGGTTCAAATTCTTCAAGATTGATGGCCGGGGCCAGGAGGATGAGGCGGCGGATCTTTTCCGGATGCCGGCAGGCGTAAATGGCCGCCATCAGGCCGCCGTAACTGGAGCCGACGAGAATCAGGCCCTCTTTCCCCGCGAGGACGGCTTCCAACTTTTCCAGCCGCGCCTCCAAAGGCCCGACATAATCCTCAATGATCATTTCGGGATAACGCTCCCGGAAATAGATCCCCTTCGTCCCCTGGCTGGTGCTTTCCAGCCCATGAATAAAAACCTTTGTCGCCGTCATAATTGTCCTCCTCACTCTCTGAATTCTGACGCCTTCGCAAAAATCCCAGAAATTCCCTCCCAAAAAGTCCAAATACTCCCTCCCCCTTTGACGGGAGAGGGTTAGGGTGGGGATGAAAATCCGTACTTTTGCCAATTATTATAAAGATACTGTATGATAATCAATCATTCCGTGTCCAGCAAAGATTCTCTTTTATAGAAGCGGCGGTTTCCTTCCCGTTGATTTCAGGAGGGGACTGTGATAGAAAGCTCGCCACACTTCACCATATATCATTTGAAAGGCTTTATTCATGGCACGCATTACCCCCTTCCGGGCCCTCCGGCCTCACCGGCAACACGCGCAGGCAGTCGCCGCGCCTCCCTATGATGTCGTCAATGTTGAGGAGGCCAGGACCTTGGTCAGCGATAACCCCTTGAGTTTTCTGCACGTGGAGAAATCGGAGATCGACCTGTCGGGGTATCCTCATGTCGAGGAACAAACCATCTTCCAGACTGCCAAGAAGAACCTCCTGAAACTCAGGGATGACCAGATCCTTTTCCAGGACCCAGGCCCCTGTTTCTATGTCTATTCCCAGCAACTGGGAGGGCATCGCCAGTATGGCATCGTCACAGCGGCCAGTGTCCGGGAATATGAGACGGGACTGATTAAAAAGCACGAACACACCCGGGCGGACAAGGAACTCGAGCGGATCAACCATGTGGATACGGTCAGTGCCCAAACAGGGCCCGTTTTTATCACATACAGAAAGAGTGAGATCATCGACGGCATCGTTGCGGGGATCGTCCAGGCCCCGTCGGAATACGCCTTTGTCGCCCCCGACGGCGTCGCCCATGAGGCCTGGGTCGTGTCCGATGCCAACACTATTGAACAATTGACCGCGGCCTTTGCCAAGGTTCAGACAATGTACATCGCCGACGGCCATCACCGGGCCGCGGCGGCGGCCTCCGTCGCCCGCCTGCGACGGGAGAAAGACCCTGACCCATCGGAAGCCAGAGATTATGAGGCCTTTCTGGCCGTTCTTTTCCCCCATAATCAGCTCCGGATCATGGACTATAACCGGGTGGTCAAAGACCTGAATGGACTGACGCCTGTGGATTTTATGTCCCGGATTTCCCAATGTTTTGAAATAACGGAAGGCTTCGCGGACCGCTCTCCAAAGAGATTGCATGAATTCGGGCTCTATCTCGACGGGAAGTGGCAGCGCCTGGTTTTCAGAAAAGAGTTCTTGGCGGCAGGCGATCCGGTGCGCTCCCTCGATGTCTCAATCCTCCAGGAATATCTGCTCGGCCCCCTGCTCGGCATTGCCGATCCCCGCACGGACAAGCGCATTGACTTCATCGGCGGTATCCGAGGAATGGAGGAGTTGGAGCGATTGGTGGATTCGGGCCGCTTTGCCGTCGCCTTCTCCCTTTGTCCCACGACGCTCCCCGAGCTTATGGATGTGGCGGACGCCGGTCTGGTCATGCCACCAAAATCCACGTGGTTTGAACCCAAGCTCCGGAGCGGCCTTTTCGTCCACCTCATCTGAAAGAGTGAAAGGGAGTGCGTTTATCTCCTTGCGAAACCCATCCCCACCCTAACCCTCCCCTTGAAGGGGAGGGGAAAACTATTTGCATTCATCATCTGCCCATGAAAATTAATATCAACACTAACAGCATCATCAGAGAAGGGGAAACCGCGGATGAGATCATGGAAGGGCGCTTCCGGGTCATCCAGAAAAAAACGGGGTATCGCTTTTCCTTGGACGCCTTGCTTTTGGCCCATTTTGTCCGCATGAAGAAAGGGGATACTCTCCTGGACCTGGGAACGGGAAGCGCCGTGATTCCCCTGCTCCTGTACCACCGCTGGGGATGCTCCCGGGTTGCGGGGATCGAAATCCAACCGGATCTCGCAGACATGGCCGGACGGACATTGGCCCTTAACGGACTGTCCGATCAGATCGAGATTGTCGAGGGCGATATCCGCTCCATCGAACAATACATCGCCCCCCGCTCCTTTGACACCGTGACCTTTAACCCCCCCTACCGCAAGTTGCAATCGGGAAAGATCAATCCCCTCCCCGAGAAGGCCCAGGCCAGGCACGAGATTCACGGGTCCGTCGGGGATTTCATCCAAGCCGCCACCTACGCCGTGCGAGCTTCCGGGCGTATTTTTCTAATCTATCCGGCCCGCCGTCTGGCGGAGCTGATTTTCCAGATGCGACGTTTTCAGGTAGAACCGAAACGCTTGCGGATGGTCCATTCCCGCGTGGAAATGGAGGGGGAATTTGTTTTGATGGAAGGCATAGTCGCAGGCGGAGAGGAATTGGCGGTCTTGCCGCCCCTGTTCATCTACGAGGAGGACGGCGTTTATACCCCGGCGATGCAAGCAGTTTTCAGCGACCTTTGCGTCGCTGCAGAAACCGGCGCCGGCTGATTTCCCTGATCATTACTCTCTGAAGGATATCCTTCAGCTCGGGATCGTTGATGGCAGCGAGGCTTTCCGTCATGAGGCGTTCATCCCGCGCCTTGAGAAAAGACATCCATGTGGATAAAGGAACAACAGGATCGCCCCCGGGCTGGCTTGCCGGGACCTCGCCGATGGAAAAATGCAGTGTCTGGACCGTTCCTTCTCCATAGAGGCTATTGAACTTCCGGATGATGTCTTTTTTCAGGAACTGAAGCTGGTGCATCCAGACGGAAGAGGCCACCTTGACGGAAAGCACGCCTCTCCTGATTTGCTCCGGCAGGGTCTGGGCGGCAATCTGGGGACCCACCGCTTCACTCCAGACCCGGCGCAGGGATGTGCTCGCCCCGGGTACTGGAATCCCCTGTTTTTTCATGATCTTCTGAAGAACATCAGCGATGGGTAGGGGTTTGAATTGGGGGCGGCGGCGCGGCGGCATACCTTTTTACCTTATCTACAGTTCTCAGGATGGGGTTGCGTATTTTGTTCGTTCACGATAGCATGAGCTTCGAATCTTGACTGCCCACAATATTTCTTAAGGAGCTGATATGTCTTTAGCCGATTTAGTAGCACAAGTCAAACAACACCCCCGGTACCGCGAGGTGGGGATGATCCTCTGCCATAACGGCGTTGTCCGGGGGACTTCCCGGGATGGAAAACCGGTTGTGGAGCTGACGGTAAAGGCCGACCGCACTCGCCTGGCCGAGATCGTCATCGAGATGAAAAGCCGCCCCGGCATTATCGAAGTTCTCGCCGAGGTTCGGGAGGGGACGCTCCAGGTCGGGGACGATGTCATGTATGTCGCCGTGGCCGGGGATCTCCGGGAAAACGTTTTTCCCGTCCTGGAGGATGCTGTCAATACGATCAAGCGGGACGTGACGAAAAAGACGGAGCGCTGATCAGAGGATCTTTCTTATTTCCTTTACAAAGACTTCATAGGTCTCGCGGCCGAAGAGGACGAAACGGATCAGTTCGATATCTTCGTGCTTCCCCAGATAATCCACCGCCGTTTTCAAAGCGATATGGGCGGCCTCGGCTAAGGGGTAACTATAGATCCCCGTGCTGATGGCGGGAAAGGCTATGCTCTTTAGTTTTCTGGCGGAAGCGAGCTTCAGACTCTCCAGATAGGCACTCCGCAACAGGTTGGCCTCTCCTGACGCGCCTCCCCGGTAGACCGGCCCGACGGTATGGATAACATACTTCGCTTTCAGGGTGCCTCCGGAAGTGATGACTGCCTGACCGGTAGGACAACCGCCGATCTTCCGGCATTCATCCATGATGGACGGCCCGCCGGCCTGGTGGATGGCCCCATCCACCCCCGCCCCGCCGGCCAGGCGGGAATTGGCGGCGTTGACAATGACATCAGTCTCTTCCCGGGTGATGTCCCCCTGCACCAGCGACAGCATCCCTTTGTTGACCTTCACGTCCACAATTTTCTATCTCCTCACTTCTTTTTTTGAGCCACCAACTCCGCCACAACGGCGCGGCCCGCGCTCACCATCGGAGGTGGCACATCATCATCGATGATTAAAAGTCTGGGCATGTTTGTTCTTCATTTCCTATTTCACCAGCATAACTGGGATTTCCGATAATAGAGCGACCTTGTAACTGATGGTGCCCCAGCTATCGATAGGATTTTCCAATCCCACCTTGTGCGAATTCATGATGATCAGATCGATTTTGTGCTCCTTGATAAATTTCAGAATTTCCTGAACCCGGTTCCCATAGCAGATGTGGGGGAGAATCTGGACGGATTTGCCCTGATAGCTGGACATGAGGATGCTCATCTGCTTCTGCGCCTTTTTCTCCAGATTGTTGTAGAAATTCTTATATTCCGTGAAAGTAGTATTGGGGATGATTTCAACAACATGGAGAAGATGAATGGTGCTTTTGTATTTTTTCGCAAGGTTTGTTGCAATCTCAAGGGGGCTGATGTGCTTTTTGGAAAAGTCTGTTGGGACTAGAATCTGACGAAACATAGACTGAACCTCCCAGTAGCAGCGGGACCGACAAAAGTCCCCGCTCAATAAAGGTTGCAACCATTCCAAAGAATGATCGGTTACGTATAACCGGAAATTTCCTTACTATTAATAAACCATATTTATCGGGATATTTCAATCATTACCGTCTGAAATTGTACATTGCCGATCAGAAGTGAAAAACAACAGTTCAGTAATAATAACACCTATAACATGTATGATTACAAGATGGTTGCCTCCTTGAGTTCCCGGGCGTAGGCGGCAGCCTGCTTGAGAAAGTCCTGTTCCTGGCTGTACCGGGCGATCCATTTGACAAAGGCGCTGCCGATGACGACCCCGTCGGCAAGGGCGGCGAATTTCCTTACCTGGGCCGCCGTCGAGATGCCGAAGCCCACGGCCACTGGGAGGTCCGTTGCCTTGCGGATGCGCAGGAAATCCCGGGCCACCGCCTCCGCTTCGGGTTCTTTTGTTCCCGTGACGCCCGTGACGGAAATATAGTAAATGAACCCCGAGGAAGTCCTGACGATCTTTTCGAGACGTCGATCATCCGTCGTCGGCGCGGTAAGGGTGATAAAATCAATTCCCTGGGGATCGGTAAAGGTTCTCAGCTCGTCCGCCTCTTCCGGAGGCAGGTCCACCACCAGGACACCGTCCACTCCCGCCTTTTTCGCCTGACCGGCGAACCGTTCGTTGCCGTATACGAAAATGGGATTATAGTAGGTGAACAGGACAATGGGGATTGCCGCGACCTTGCGGACCCGGGCGATCATCGCCAGAATGGCGGTGAGGGTTGTCCCTCCCCGGAGGGAGCGCTGGGCCGCCTCCTGGATAACGGGGCCGTCTGCCGTCGGGTCGGAAAAGGGGACGCCGATTTCCAGGATATCCACCCCCGCCCTGTCCAGGGCCAGGATCAGCTTTTCGGTCGCTTCAAGATCCGGATCGCCTGCCGTCAGGTACAGGATCAACGCTTTTTCCCCTTTTGCCTTCAGTTCCCCGAATTTCTTTTCGATGCGACTCATGGCAGTTTCACCTCCATTTTTTCGGCAACGATGCCCATGTCCTTGTCTCCCCGTCCCGACAGGCAAATCACGATGATCTTGTCCCGGCTCAGGGTGGGGGCGAGTTGCGCGGCATAGGCGATGGCGTGGGCGCTCTCCATAGCCGGCATGATCCCCTCGCAGGTGGTCAGGAGCATGAAGGCCGCCAGGGCCTCGTCATCCGTTACGGACACATACTGCGCCCGCCCCTGGGCATGAAAGAAGCTGTGTTCCGGACCGACGCCGGGGTAATCGAGACCGGCGGAGATGGAGTGGGCGTCCTTTACCTGCCCGTGTTTATCCTGGAGCAGATAGGTCTTGTTGCCGTGAAGGACCCCGACCTGTCCGGCGGAAATACTGGCGGCGTGGAAGCCCGTCGCTATCCCTTTGCCCCCCGCTTCCACCCCGACCATGGCCACTTCCTGATCATTCCGGAAGGGATAAAAGAGGCCCATGGCGTTGCTGCCCCCGCCGACGCAGGCCACCAGGAAATCGGGAAGGCGGCCTTCCTTTTTCAGGAGCTGTCGCCGCGCCTCCCGGCCGATGACGCTCTGGAAATCGCGGACCATCCGGGGGTAGGGATGGGGACCGGCGGTGGTGCCGATGACATAGAAGGTGTCCCGGACCCGGGCAACCCATTGGCGCATGGCCTCGTTCATGGCGTCTTTGAGGGTCGCCGTCCCCGAGGTCACAGGGGTGACTTCCGCCCCCAGCATCTTCATGCGGAAGACGTTCGGCTCCTGCCGCCGGATGTCCTCGGCCCCCATGAAGACCTCGCATTCCATGCCGAAGAGGGCGGCGACGGTGGCGGTGGCCACGCCGTGCTGGCCGGCTCCGGTCTCGGCGATGACCCGTTTCTTGCCCATCCGCCGGGCCAAAAGGGCCTGCCCGAGGGTGTTGTTGATCTTATGGGCCCCGGTGTGGTTGAGGTCCTCCCGCTTCAGATAAATCCTGGCCCCGCCGAATTTCTCCGTGAGATTGGCGGCGAAGTACAGGGGCGTCTCCCGGCCCGCATAATCCTTAAGATAGGAGCGGAACTCCTTCTGAAACGACCGGTCCCGCGCCGCCCGACGATAGGCTTCCTCAAGTTCGATCAGGGCGGGCATGAGGGTTTCGGCGACATAACGGCCCCCGAAAACCCCGAAATGACCTTTACTGTCCGGCATGTGCATCTTCATGATCTTCATCCTCATTTTTATTTTACTCCGGGATGGGTCTGCGGACGGTACACTGAAAAGATGGGATTATGCCCCTCCCCGTTTCCCTCTCCTTTAATGATTCCAATAATTTCTTTCACTTTTTCGGCATCTTTTTTCCCCGGCGTCGACTCTACACCGGAGTTGATGTCCACGGCCCGGGGCCGGACCGTGCGCAGGGCCGCCGCGATATTTTCACTGTTGAGACCCCCGGCCAGAATAAGTGGTTTATCCGTCCCCAATCTCGCTGCCAGTTCCCAGGAAACCTGTTTCCCTGTACCCCCGTAACGGCCGTTCGCCCGGGCGTCCACCAGCAGCGCCCGCACAGGATAGAGGAAGGCCCCCTGGAGATCATCCTCTTTTTCCAAGGAAAGAGCCTTGATCAGGACCTCGGGGCGGAACCCCTCACAATAGGCAGCGGTTTCGTCACCGTGCAGTTGGATCAGATCGAGGCCGCAGGAGGCTGCTGTTTGCTTTACCGTTTCCGCCGTCTCATTGACAAAAACCCCTACCTTGCAGATGTCCCCAGGGAGACGGGCAATAATCCTTGCTGCCGCCGACGGGGCGATGTAACGGGGGCTCTGCCTATAGAAGATAAATCCAAGGGCGTCGGCCCCGCAAGCCGCAGCATGGAGGGCATCTTCGATCCCGGTTATCCCGCATATTTTTATTTCTATCATAACTTCAACCGGTTACGGACTGTCTTGTTTATTGCTTGCACTCCTCTAAAAAACCCTTCCCCCTCTTCCCCCTCTTAACCCATCCCCAACCTGACCCTCCCCTTGAAGGGGAGGGAGGATATCCATACCTGATAATTCCCGCAATTTCCGGCCCATATCGGCGGCCCGCATCAGGGTCTCGCCGATCAGAAAGGCATGAATGCCCGCCCGCCTCAAGGTTTCCACATCTTCCTTGCCGGCGATGCCGCTTTCGCTGATTTTGACGATCCCTGCCGGAATCAGGGGGGCCAGCTTCAGGGAGGTCCCGAGGTCGGTCACGAAGGTGTCCAGATTCCGGTTGTTGATCCCGATAGCCTGGGCCCCCGCCGCCAGGCCCTTCTCCAGTTCCCCTTCGTTATGAACTTCCACAAGGGGCGTCATGCCGAGTTCAACCGTCAGGGCGATATATTCCGCCAATGCTTCCCGGTTAAGGAGACGGGCAATGAGGAGGAGGGCGTCGCCACCAAGAAGCCTTGTTTCGAAAATCTGGTAGGAATCGATGATAAAATCCTTCCGGAGGAGGGGAATCCCCGCGATCTTGCTGATTTCCGAAAGATAACGGCCATCGCCCTTGAAAAAAACGCTTTCCGTGAGGACGGAAATGGCCGCCGCACCGTTGTCCTCATAGGTCACGGCAATCTTCAGGGGATCGAAATCTTCCCGGATAATCCCCCGGGAAGGAGACGCCTTCTTTATTTCGGCGATTATGGCACACTTTTTACCCACCAGGGCTTCCTGAAAATTCCGGGGCGGCGGCAGCTCGCGAAGGATGGCCTGCATCTCCCGTAGCGGCGCCAGCCTCTTAGTCGCAGCGAGTTCCTCTTCTTTTGCCGCCACAATCTTCTCCAAAAAAGTATTTTCTACCATATCCTTCTTGATGAACCAGTGAAAGGTGGAAAAATTAGTAATAATCGACGGCATCGTAAAAAGATTCGCAGGCAAGGCGCGCAAATCCTGAGGAATGAGGCGTACTTGTCGTACGCCGCAGTGACGAAGGATGCCGCGCAACGCAGCATCCGGACTTTTTACGATGCCGTCCTGTTCAGCTATTAGATAGACCGATGAGTCCCTGGAGCTTCTTCAGGGCCGCCCCGTCGGCGATACACGCCTCTGCCACGGCGATTCCCTCCCGGACGGTATCCGCCTTCCCCCCCGCTACAATGGCCAGGGCCGCATTCAGCACCACGATCTTCCGGCGGGGGCCGTCGTCGTCTCCCGTCAAGACCTCCTTGGCGATCTGGGCATTGAGGGCGGCGTCTCCGCCTGTCAGGTCGGCGGCTGGATAGATTTCGCCAAAATAATCAACGGGATCGAGGTTATAGGTGCGAATAGCCCCGTCTTTGAGCTCCGAGACCCGCGTTTCCCCGGTGACGGTAGCTTCGTCGAGACCGTCCGCCCCATGGACTATGAAGGCCCGCCTGGTCCCCAAGTTCTTCAGAACGGCGGCAAACATCTCCGTCAGCTTCGCGTCATAAACACCGATAAGCTGGCAGGTAGCCCCGGCGGGATTGGTCAGCGGCCCCAGCATGTTGAAAATGGTGCGGATGCCGATTTCCCGGCGCGGTCCGATAGCGTATTTCATGGCCCCGTGGAGCTTCGGGGCGAAAAGGAAACCTATTCCAAGCTGTTGAATGCACTCTTCCACGATTTCCGGCTTCGCGTCGATATTGACCCCCAGGGCCTCCAGGACGTCGGCGCTGCCGCAACTGCTGGAGACGGCTCGGTTTCCGTGTTTGGCCACCGTCAGACCGGCCGCCGCCACGACAAAGGCCGCCGTGGTGGAAATATTGAAGGTGTTCCGTCCGTCACCGCCGGTGCCGCAGGTATCGACAATGATTGACGACCGGGCATCGATCCGGGTCGCCTTAAGCCTCATCACCCGGGCGGCGCCGGTGACCTCCTCGCTGGTTTCCCCTTTCAGGCGCAGTGCCGTCATGAAAGCTCCAATCTGGGCAGGAGTGGCCTGACCTTCCATGATCTCCGTCATCACCGTTACCATCTCCCCTTCCCGCAGGTTGGCGCCGCCGACTACCTTTGCTATTGCTTCCTTGATCATACCATCCTCCTTTTTAAACCGGCGGCTTGGCCGCCTGTGTTAATTTGTTGTAATTTCCCGAAATGATTATTCCCGCTTCAAGCGACTCGCGCATAGTGTTTCTCGCTTTTGTCCACCATATTCAAAAAATTCCGGATGATCCGTTTGCCCTGGGGCGTCAGGATCGATTCGGGATGGAACTGTATCCCCTCCACGGGATACTCCCGGTGGCGAAGGCCCATGATTTCCCCCTCCGCGGTCTCGGCGGAGACCTCCAGGCAGTAGGGCAGGGTGTCCCGCTTCACGATCAGGGAATGGTAACGCCCCGCCGTAAAGGGGTCGGGAAGTCCCTGAAAGATGGTCTGGCCGTCGTTGCGAATGGGTGAGCTCTTGCCGTGCATGACCTTATCCGCCCGGACCACCTCGCCTCCGAAGGCGTAGCCGATGGCCTGATGCCCCAGGCAGACCCCCATGATGGGGATCGTCTGATGAAAATGCCGGATGATGTCCACCGTGACGCCCGCTTCCCGGGGAGAACAGGGACCGGGAGAGAGAAAGATGGCCTCCACCTCCATGTTTTCAATCTCCGCCACCGTGATCTCATCGTTGCGGTAAACGGCTACCTCCCGGCCCATTTGCTGGAGGTATTGGACGAGGTTGTAGGTAAAGGAATCGTAATTGTCGATCATTAATATCATTGTCGTATCTCCTTATAAGTCCATGATTTCAAAGCCCGAGGCAGCCAGGCGAATGGCCCTGAGCATCCCGGCGGCCTTGCTTTTGGTTTCCTGATATTCCGCCTCCGGGTCGGAGTCGGCGACAATCCCCGCTCCGGCCTGGATGTAGATCCGGTTGTCTTTGAGCAAGATGGTCCGGATCGTGATCCCGAAATCCATATTGCCGGTAAAACTGAAATAGCCGACGGCCCCGCCGTAGGGGCCCCGCTGGTGTGGTTCCAATTCTTCAATGATCTCCATCGCCCGTACCTTGGGAGCCCCGGTGAGGGTCCCCGCGGGAAATGCCGCCCGGATGACGTCGAAGGCGTCCTTGCCCGCTGCCAATTGGGCCTGGATGTGAGAGACGAGGTGCATGACATGAGAATAGCGCTCTACCGCCATGAGCTGGTTTACCTGGACGCTCCCCGTCCGGGCGATCCGCCCCAGGTCGTTTCTTCCCAGATCCACCAACATCACGTGCTCCGCCTTCTCCTTGGGGTCCTGGAGGAGTTCGTCGGCCATTATCCGGTCCTCCTGTTCCGTCCTGCCCCGCCGCCGTGTGCCGGCGATGGGCCGCAGTTCGGCGATCCCCTCCTCCAGGCGGACCAGGACCTCCGGAGAAGAGCCGATGAGGGTCAGCTCCCCGGCCTTCAGGAAAAAGAGATAGGGCGAGGGATTCACGAAACGGAGGGCTCGGTAGAGATGGATCGGGTCGATATTGTTATCTATTTGAAAACGCTGGGCAAGAACCGCCTGGATGATATCACCGTTGATGATGTACTCCTTGGCCCTCCGCACCATGGCCTTAAAATCTTCCGCGGTCATATTGGCCGTCACGCCGGCCCCGTCCTGGACGGACGGGTTCAAGGATGGCAGGGGGGCGGTATTTTGCAGGATTGCCATGAGGGCGTCAATCTTCCTTGTCGCTTCTCCGTAGATTTCCTCCGGCGAGGAGACGTCGCCGTCCTCATCAATAAAGGCGCAGGCCACAATCTTGATGGTATGACGGATATTGTCGAAGACCAGGATGGTATCCGTCAGGAGAAAGACGGCCTCGTCGGTCCCGAGATCGTCGGGGGCCCGGGTGGGCAGCTTCTCGAAATAACGCACCATCCCGTAGCCGAGGTAACCTACGGCGCCGCCATAGAAGCGCGGCAATCCCGGCGACGGGACGGGACGGTATTTTTTCAGGAGTTCCTGCAGATACCTGAGGGGATCCCCGCCATGAGGAAAACGTTGGGCCTGACCGTTGTCCCTGATCTCCACCTCTTGACCGATAACGCGGAAGACCACCCGGGGATCGGCGCCGAGGAATGAGTAGCGCCCCCATTTCTCGCCCCCTTCCACGCTCTCCAGGAGAAAGACATGGGATCGCGCCGCCAGCTTGCTTAGGGCCGTAACGGGCGTCTCCACATCGGCCAGGATCTCCCGGTAAACGGGGATCAGGTTTCCCTCGCGGGATAAGTTCTTGAATGTTTCCAAATCCGGGTAGTACATATTCCTCCTGACAATAAAAAAGGCCGTGATCGCTCACGGCCTTTTTTCGGTAACGGATATATAGTAAATAAAAAGGCCGTGGAGTCCTGAGAAGATCTCCACGGCCCAATCGGTTTATGTTATGTCATTCAACCGGTAGAGTGCAGACCCCTCCCTGTGCTTTGCCACCACCAGTTATTGTTCATAGAAAAGATTATCTGCTTCATTTTTTCCTCAGTGTCGGTTTGCCTATCAGCTTTTTTACTCCCTGTCAATCACTTTATTTAAAACCTCGACAAATTCTTCCACGGCCCGGCGTAACGAATGACCTCCCGGTTTATCGGTTCTGCATCCGCAAGAAATACTCTTTGATTTCTTTTAACTCCAAGCAGTTGAGGCAATCTTCCATTTCCATCCATCCCTTCCGGGCAATGTTAACGCCGCCTTCCATGTAGTCGAATCCGGCCAGATTATGAAGGTCGGGATTGACGGCGATCTTTACACCCTTTTTCTTCGCGTAGATGCAGTGTCGCCAGTCCAGGTCGAGGCGCAGGGGATTGGCATTGAGTTCGATGACCTTTCCTTCTGCAGCGGCGGCATCGATGACCCGGCGGATGTCCAAGGCATAGGGCTCCCTGGCCAGCAGCAGCCGTCCGGTCGGGTGGGCAAGAATCGTGGTGAAGGGATTGGCCAGGGCCCTGATGATCCTTTCTGTCATCTCTTCCTCCGTCATCTGGAAATGGGAATGGACGGCGGCAATGACAAAATCGAATTTCGCCAGCGTTTCATCGTCGTAATCGAGGCGACCATCGGGGAGGATGTCTGCCTCGATGCCCTTGAAGATGTGAAAGGCCTCTTCCCCGGTGTTGATGTTGCCTATGGCTTCATGCTGACGCCGGACGGCGTCCGGCGAGAGTCCCCCGGCGTAATAAGCGGACTGGCTGTGGTCGCTGACGCCAATGTAGGCGTATCCCCGCCGTTTAGCTTCCCGGGCCAGTGTCTCCAGAGAGTCGGCACCATCACTGGCCTGGGTGTGGATATGCAGGACACCACGCATATCCCCTGTTTCCACAAGCCTGGGGAGCTGTCCCGCTGCGGCTGCTTCGATTTCCCCCATGTTTTCCCTGAGTTCCGGGGGGATATACGGCAAGTCCAGGGCGGCGAAAATATCAACCTCGCTGTGGCACAAGAGGTTCTCTTCTTCCCGGAACAGTCCGTATTCATTCATCTTCAGGCCGAATTTCTTTGCCCGCCCCCGCAGGGCGGTATTGTGTTCCCGGCTGCCGGTGAAGTGATGGAGGGCGTAGGGGTATTGGGAGGGCGAGACGATGCGGAGATCGGCGTTGATCCCGGAATGGAGCGTCACGCTCACCTTGGTATCCCCCCTGGCAATGACGGATGCAGCACGAGGCAAGGAGGCAAAGGCGTCGGCAAGGGGAAAATGATCGTCTGTGGCCGCCAGCAGGTCAATATCCTTGACAACCTCGTTGCCCCTGCGGAGCGATCCGGCAATGCTGACGGCAATGACGCCCCGCTGATCGGCGAGAAAGTTCCGGAGGTCCATCGCCTCGGCAATTACTTCGGCGTAGAGGCGCCGCTCCCGGTAGTGCTTTAAGGCTTCAATACCGGCAAGTATCTTCTTTTGGGTCTTGTTGCCGAATCCCTGAAGATCGAGGAGGCGGTTTTCCTGGCAGGCGTATTCCAGCTCCCCGATTGTTTCAATTCCTAATTTCTCATATAGAAAATGGATCTTCTTGGGACCCAGGCCCGGAATCTTGAGCATCTCAAAATGGCCGGCGGGTATGGTGGCCTTGAGATCGTGATAGTATCCGAGTTGCCCCGTCGTGGCCAGTTCTGCGATTTTCTTGCTGATGGCTCCGCCCACGCCTTTGATGGTTGCCAGCCTGCCTTCCCGGACAATCCTGTCTAAATCCTCATCCAGGGCTTCGAGACTGCGGGCGGCATTTGCATATGCTCTCGATTTGAATGGATTCTCACCCTTCATCTCCAAAAGGAGCGCCAGCTCATCCAAGATCTCGATGATCTCTGTCTTGGTTCGTTCCATATCGCTGCCCACAACAGCGGTGATCGAAATTATTCGTCGCCGGTGACGCCCATCCTCAGAACATCACCCCTGCCTCCGTCACGACGGGATAACGTCTTCGGCCCCTTTAAATCCGGCCTGTCCCAGAGGTATCAGGCGATGATGATCTCTTCCAGGCTGCGCTTGGGGACGTGATGGCCTCCTTGCGGGTCCCGCCAGTAACGGATATCTCCCCCGGACTTGACCGCTTCGATGGTGACTTTCTCGACCGGCTTTCCCAGGGCGATGACCAGGGCGAGTTCGTACTGTTCGGCAATGCCGAGGGCATTCCTCATGCCTTCTTTTTTGATCGAGGCGATCATGCACCCCCCGAGCCCTTTTTCCGTTGCCCCGAGGAGAATCGTCTGGCCGGCGATGCCCAGATCGTAGGCAGCGGCGGGGCTGATCTCCGTATCGATGAGCATGACGATATAGGCAGTGGGGCGTTCACCCGCGGCGGGACCGGGCCAGTCCTTCAAATACCCGGCCCAGGCCAAATGGGGGAAGATGAGGCCGTTCTTTTGCGGTTCCCAGGAGAGCAGGTACTTCAACGGCTGCCGGTTGGCCGCCGATGCCGTAAGCCTGGCCAAGTCTACAAGTTCTTTCAGGGTCTCCCGGGAAATCGTTACCGTTTCGTCAAAACGGCGGTAACTGCGATTTTGAAAAACCAGTTCCTTTAACATGGTGCACCTCCAAATTATTATTTGTCAAAAGCCGATCGTCCGGAAAAATAAATCCCGGCAGGTTTTTTCGATTTGCCGCAGGCGCTGCAGGGCCTCGTTGAAGTCCTGCGCCCCGGCCGCAAAGACGCCATGTCCGTAAACAATGGCGGCGCCGTGGTCTCGGACGGCTTTAGGTACGGTATTACAGAGGCCGAAAGGACCTGCCCCGGCCTCGCCGGAGACGACGGGGATGTCCCGGATCCATCTTTCCCGGGGGCAGAAACGATGGCATCCGCCCTTGTCCGGGCAGGCTTCTTCCCCGCAAGCCATGGACATGATAACGGAAAATTTCGGGTGCCCATGGAGGACAGCGCGGTAAGGGGCCGTCAGGGCGATGATCCGGTGCGCCGGCAGCTCCGTCGAGGCAATGGTATCCATATCTGCCGGCCCCGCCAGGGGAACGCGGATGATCCTGTCCGCAAGGGTGTCCAGGGCGCTCCCCTTGCGGGTGATGAAAAGATCTTCCCCCCGGCGGTAGGAGATATTGCCGAAATTGGCATCTACCAGGCGATCAGCAACGGTCCTCTCGCCCACCGCCACCATGGCCGCCCGGATGTCTGCCTCGTCTTCCCAGGGGCCGGAACCCAAGGTCGGGCCCGCCGCCACAGGGGGGACAGGATCGAGACGACCCATAATCCTTTCCAGGACCACCCACCCCTTCCAGGACGGCCCCGACTGTTGCCGTTGCCGGAGCAGATCGGAAAAAAATTTGACAAAGACGGCGAAACAGGCGGCGCTGTATATGACAAAGGCCGTTTCCATATCTTTTTTCGCCGTAGCGATGAAGCCTCCGCCGGGAACGATTGCGCAGCGGCGGTCTTTCAGGGCGGCAAGAAGTCCGGCGACCGTAAGATCCTTCAGGATGGGGAGGTCCTTGAGAAATATCCTGGTTTCAAAATCCTGGGGATGAATAACGTCGCCAACTGCCAAGGCCTCCGTCAAGTGGAGGAGCATGGTGTGATAAGGTTCCGCCGGTTGGGAATACAGGATGGCCCGGCGACCCAGGCGTTCGCCCACCTTTGCCAGGAGACTGGTCAGGGGATCCTTTCTGTTCCAGGTGAGTAATCCCTCCCCGCTTCCCAACAAGGGCGTTCCCGCTTCGGCAAGACCGGCCCGGACGAGTTTTGTACAGTAGTATGTGAAGGGGTTATTCATGTTCCTATGGCTTGTTGGTAATTGCTGCTTTTTGCTTCGCTGTCAGACATGGGGGACAAGTATCACCTTCATCGCTTCCATTCCCGTGGCGACAAGTTGGAAGCCCTTTTGGGCCTCTGCGAGGGGCAGGCGGTGGGAGATCATTTTTTCCACAGGCAGGCGATTAAAGCGGATCAGCTCGATAGCCGCCATGGCATCGTAGGGGCTGTTGCCGTAGGAAGGCATGAGTTTGATCTCGTTGCGCCAGAAATCATTGAGCGGCACGGACAGGTTAACCCCCGGTTCCGTCGTGGCGAAACAGAGGATTGTTCCTCCCCGGTCCACGGATTGCAGCGCCTGATCGAAAGCGGCGGGGGCTCCGGTGCAGACAATGACGAGGTCGGCAGGACGCCGATCGTTAACGCTCCGCACCCAGGCCGGTATATCCTCCCGGGCGTCGCTGACGGCATCGGCGCCAAAAGTCAGGGCCTGGTCCCGTCGGTAGTCATTGATGTCCGTAGCCATGATCCTTCCTGCCCCGGAGGCCCGGGCCAGCATGATATGAAGGATGCCGGAGATGCCGCTGCCCAGCACCAGCACCGTTTGTCCCGGTTGCAGGCGGGCCAGGCGCTGTCCTCGGATAACACACGCCAAGGGCTCGATCATGGCACCCGCATCGAAGGAAACCTCTTCGGGCAAGAGAAAAACCCCCCGGTCGACATTGAGCCGGGGAACCCGGAGATATTCGGCAAAGCCGCCGGGATCGTAATTGGTGTTGTGGAGCGTCTCACAGGCGGTGTGGTATCCTTGCAGGCAGTAATGGCAGGTATTGCAGGGGATATGGTGGGAGACAAAGACCCGGTCTCCGAGGCGACAGTTTGTTACGCCTTCTCCAACCTCGGCAACAACCCCGGCGATTTCATGGCCCAGGACCAGGGGGGCCTTCCTGATCCGGTACCATTCCATGATATCGCTGCCGCAGATACCGCTGGCCATGACCTTGACCAGGATCTCCCCGGGGCCGATCCGGGGTACGGACAGCTCCTCGATCCTTACGTCATTGTTCCGGTAATACATGGCTACACGCATGGAAGATTCCCCTGCCGGCATCATTTTTTCCCTTTGACGACTTTTGCTTTTCTTCTCTTTTCCGCCTTGACGTCGTTGAAAAGCTCCCATGCCTCCGTGGCCGTGAGTTCTTCGTGGATGATAGCGTGGAGCGCCCTCATCATGGCCACGGGGTGAGGGTTCTGCCAGACATTCCGACCCAGATTGAGGCCAATGGCGCCGTTTTGCATCCCGTCGTAAACAAAATCGAACACTTCCTTTTCCGTTTCACATTTTGGTCCTCCCGCCATAACGACGGGAACGGGGCAGCCGGCTACCACTTTATCGAAATTCTTGCACCAGTATGTTTTCACCACCCGCGCCCCCAATTCGGCGGCGATGCGGGAGCACAGGGCCAGATACCGGGCGTCCCGCTTTTCCAACTCCTTGCCGACGGCAGTGACGGCCATGACGGGAATGCCGAAATCCTCGCACTGATTGACGATTTCTGACAGGTTCATCAGTGACTCCCGTTCGTAGTCGGTCCCCACGAAGATCGATATCCCCACGGCCGCGGCATTGAGGCGGAGGATCTCTTCGATGGACGTGGTGAGGGATTCATTAGCGAGGTCCTTTCCCAGAACGCTGGCCCCTCCCGATACCCGGAGAATAACGGGTTTGCTCCCGACGGGATCGACGGCGGACCGCAGGACGCCCCGGGTAACAAAGAGGGCATCGCAGTAGGGAAGCAGCGGTTTAATGGTTTCTCCGGGTTTCTCCAGACACGACGTCGGTCCCTGAAAGTAGCCGTGATCGATAGGCAGAAAGAAGCAGTGACCATCCGTCTGAATTAGCTGGGACAGACGGTTTTCCATTCCCCAATCCATAATAATTAGCCTCCATGATAAATATTTCTTATAGCGTATCACATTCACCGCATCATGGGTAGGATGATTTGTTGAGATTCGGGGGGATATTTAATCTGGCGGGAGAGTCGAATTTCATATATAAGTAAAATGCATAATCCGCCGGAACATAACTAAATGCTTGGAAGGTGATACTTAGATTATGTTTGACTTAATCTCGATATTGTTCATATTTTCCTTATTTGTCATATACTTTGTGAAGAAGGGCTCGATCTTGACGGCCCAGGAGGCGTTAGCCAATTTCCTGCATGCCGTAATCAGCGGCCGCACGGAAGCGGCCTATAATTACCTTTCTTCAGCTAACAAGACAAAGCAGAGCCTTCATGATTATAAAGCGTCTAATTCTCTGGGGCATGGCTTGATTGCCCAGGTGATCGGAGGCAATATTTCTTTTGTTGTAGACAATATCGATGTCACGGGAGACAGGGCAACGGCAACGGTGGCCATGACGGCCCCTGATTTCCGGTTGATGATACATGATATTTTCCAGGATCTGGCCCCCGCCGGGATTCCTGAACAGACATTGGAGGCCTTAACCTTCGTTTGCAGGCATATCAGTCATTTTCTGGACAAATACCGGCGGGATAATCTCCCGATGCAGACCACGAAAGAAACGTTTTCCCTCCTCCGGGAAAGTGACGGATGGAAAATTGATTCCCCCTGCTTGGGCGATGACACTCGAAACCCATCCCCACCACGACCCTCCCCTTGAAGGGGAGGTAACTATCAACCTATCGTTATTGCTATTATATATGGGAAGCACCGCTATCCCTGTGTTAAGTGTATGCAAAGACCAGCTCTGAAGGGGAGGGAACTCTTTTTAAATGTCCACTACTTCAGACTTCCAGACGCGTCGTAACCTCAAGGAGTTGCTGACAACGGAGACGGAACTTAGGGCCATGGCCGCGGCGGCGAATTCCGGGTTAAGAAGGATGCCTCCAAAGGGATAAAGGACCCCGGCAGCGATGGGGATGCCGATAATGTTATAGATGAAGGCCCAGAAGAGATTCTGACGGATCACCTTCATTGTTTCGTGAGACAGACGGATGGCCGCAGGGACGGTTCTGAGATCGTCGCTCATCAAGGTCATGTCGCTGGCCTCCATGGCCACGTCGGTTCCGGCGCCGATGGCAATGCCGATGTCAGCGGCCGCCAGGGCCGGGGCGTCGTTGATGCCGTCGCCCACCATGGCCACGACCTCTCCCTGCTCCTGCAACCTCCTGATTTCCTTAGCCTTGTCACCGGGAAGGACCTCGGCGAGCAAGGTATCGATGCCCAGCGCCTCACCCACGGTCCGAGCCGTCTGGGCGTTATCGCCGGTGATCATGGCGACCTTGAGGCCTGCCCTTTTAAGCGTGGCAACAGCCTCCCTTGCCGAGTCCCGAGGGACGTCGGACAGGCCGATCATTCCCAGGAGCTGCTTATCCCGGGCCACAAAGACGCCCGTTTTCCCTTCCCCGGCCAGGCGTTGAGTAGCATCCTCCAAGGGCAGGAAAGAAACGCCGATGTCCTCCAGGTAGCGGCGGTTTCCCAGGAGACAGGGCCGTCCGGCAACCAGGGCGCCGGCCCCCAGGCCGGCACTGGCCGCGAAGGCCGCGATTGCTTCGGGGACGATGTTTCTGGTCCGGCCCTCCCGGACGATCGCTTCCCCAAGGGGGTGTTCGGAGACGGATTCGATGGAGACGGCGATCTTCAGGAGGTCGCTTTCAGAAATCCCCGGGGCGACGATGATGTCCGTGACCTGCGGTTCCCCCCGGGTCAGGGTCCCCGTTTTATCAAAGACGACCATAGTGAGTTTGTAGGCCTTTTCGAGACTTTCCCCCCCTTTGATCAGAATCCCCCGTTCGGCCCCGAGACCCGTGCCCACCATGACGGCGGTGGGGGTGGCAAGACCGAGGGCGCAGGGACAGGCAATGACGAGGACGGAGATAAAATTGAGGAGCCCCCGGCTGAAGTTCCCGTCGGGGACGAAAAAATACCAGACGACGAAGGTAGCGATCCCGATCGCGAAGACCACGGGAACAAAGACAGAGGCTACCTGATCGGCCAGCCGCTGAATGGGGGCCTTGGATCCCTGGGCCTGCTCCACGAGACGGATGATCTGGGCCAGGGCCGTTTCCATCCCGACCTTTGTGGCGGTGAAGGTAAAAGAGCCTGTTTTGTTGATCGTTGCGGCGTAAACAGGGGCACCCTGTTCTTTGGATACGGGCATGCTCTCCCCGGTGAGCATTGATTCATCGATACTTGACGATCCGGCGATGATCACGCCGTCCGTTGGAATTCTTTCCCCGGGGCGGACCAGCAGGATATCCCCCCTAATGATCCCCTCAATAGGAATATCCTCTTCTGCGCCGTTGCGGATAACCCGGGCGGTCTTGGGCCGGAGCCCCATGAGGCGCTGGATGGCCGCCGAGGTCTTGCCCTTTGCCTTTGCTTCGAGGAGCCGGCCCAGGATGATCAGGGTAACGATCAGGGCGGCGCCGTCATAGTAGACATGGGGCGCAATGCCCGAGCGGGTGAATATCTGCGGGACGAAAGTGGCCAGGGCGGAATAGGCGTAGGCCGCGAAGGCCCCGACGGCAACGAGGGTATTCATGTCCGTTGTCCCCTGCCGGGCGGCCTTGATCGCCCCGATGAAGAAACGGCTGCCCACCCAGAAGACGACGGGGGTTGTCAGCAGGAACAGGGCGATCAGCAGCGGCTGCCTGGGAATAGTCATGAGGAAGGGGAACCAGTGCTGCATAGAGCCGAAAAAGATCACCACGCTGAGGGCCATGCCGACGGCAAAGCGGATTTTCAGATCCCCTATTTCCTTTTCCCGGGCCGCGGCAATCGGATCTTCCCGAAATTCTTCGGGAATGCCAAGATACTCGTATCCCGTTTTCGTGATGAGCGCATCGACCCCTTCCAGGCCTGCCCACTGGGGGCGATGCCTGATTGTTGCCCGGGCCGTTGCCAGATTGACTGAGGCTTCCGCCACGCCGTCCAGGGATTGCAGCGCCCGCTCCACTCGCCGCACACAGGCGGCACAGGTCATACCCCCCACGGAGACGGTGGTTTCCCGCAACCTTTCCTCAGACAACGTCATACCCCGCTTTTTCGACGGCCTCCCGGATCAGGTTTGCCGCCACTGGTTTCTCTTCTTCGAATGTCGCCTCCCCTTTCTCCAGGCTGACCTGCACATTTTTCAGGCCCTCCAGTTTCATCAATGCCTTCGTGACCGCCATCACACAATGCTGGCATGACATTCCCTTAATCTTGATTGTTTTCATATCGTAGCTCCTTTTGCGGTGGATAATTTGAAATGCCCGGCAGCTTTTGGACGGCCTAGCAATGTTGCCTAATATACACATGAATTACAGCTTGACAAGACCTGCTCAACCCGATAGTAAAAAACATCTTCTATAAAAAGGATCAGCCATGATCATCCGCTGCTGGGGTGCGAGGGGTTCTATCCCCGTGTCAGGTCCGGAATACTGCAAATATGGGGGCGACACGACGTGTATCGAGATCCGGACCAAAGAAGATGATATTATAATTGTCGATGCCGGTTCAGGAATCAGGCGCCTGGGCAATACCCTGTTGGCGGAGGGACGGCGCGATTACAACATGTTTTTTACCCACGCCCACTGGGACCACCTCCTGGGGTTCCCCTTTTTCAAACCCATTTATTTCAAAGATACCCGGATCAGCATGTATGGATGTCCCTTTGCCCAGATCTCCATCAAGGACCTTATTTCCCAGGTAATGGTCGCCCCGCATTTTCCTATCGACTATCATGACATCCGCTGCGATATTTCCTACCACCAGACCTGCGGAGACCGTTTTACCATCCATTCCATGACGATAAACTCCTTTCCCTTGAGCCATCCCAACCAGGGAATGGGATACCGGTTTGAAGAAGGCGGAAAATCATTCGTCTTTCTGACGGATAATGAATTGTCCCATGTCCATCCCGGCGGTCTTGGTTTCGCGGATTATGTTCAGTTTTCAGCGAACGCCGATCTCCTTATCCATGACGCCGAATTCAGGGAAGACGACTACAAGAAGACCTGGGGACATTCCACTTACAACGACGCGGTCCGGCTGGCGATCGAGGCCCGCGTGAAGACCCTGGGCCTCTTTCACCATAATCAGGAACGAAGCGATGCGGAGGTGGATGAAATCCTGGCGTGCAGCCGCGAACTGATCGGAAAGAAGCAGGCGCCGTTAAATTGCTGTGCCGTCCAGAAGGACATGGAATTCGTCCTCTGACGTCTCGTTCATGACCCTGCCTGAAAAAATCATTACCTCCACGTTCACCTTTTCCCGACCGGAGGAGCTCAACCGGCTCATGAGACGGGGCCTGGCCCGGGCCCTTTACCGCAAGGTTTTCGGGAGAACGATCCGCACCTGATCAGTCAGCACGCTCAGGATCTTCCGAAGTCGTCCTCAATCCGTTCGATGTCGTCTTCTCCGAAATAATCACCTGTCTGCACCTCGATAAAGGCGACGTCCACAGCGCCACAGTTAGCAATGCGGTGGCTGGCCCCGACGGGGATATCCGCGGCCTGGCCCGGGCACAGGGGAATCTCCTCGCCGTCGATGGTCACGAGGGCCTGTCCCTGAATGACATACCAGTGCTCGGAGCGGCGGCGGTGGCGTTGGAGGCTCAGACGTTTACCGGGATACACGACAATCCTTTTGACCTTGTGATCCGGGGCGTCGGCCAGAACTTCATAGCGACCCCAGGGGCGATGATCCGTTTCCATAAGGATCCTTTCTACTTCGACAAAAATAGTATTGGCTTTTTTCAGCTTCATACCATAAGAAAGGCTGCCGGCGCATCTTTAATCTTGAAGAAAGGACTCAGAAAAAAGGAAGCATGGAACTGACTTACCAACTGGTACGCAGCAAAAAGAGGAAGAAAACCCTGTCCCTTACCGTGAAACCGGGAGGTAAGATCGTAATCCAGGCCCCTTATCCCGTCCCGCAGGCTGAGATCGACGGATTCTTCCAACGCAAGCTGCCCTGGATTCGCCAAAAGTTGGCAACGCCGATGCTGCATGTTCCTCGGGAGATCCCGGTAAGCGACGCCCTTGTCGCCGGGGACAAGGCGTTGTTTCTCGGCGTCGCCTATCCGGTGATTATAAATGGGATCGATCTCAATGGCGGCAATCTGACCTTCGACGGGAACCGTTTTATCCTTTTCCCAGGCGCTGCCGCCTCGGGAAAGGAATCGCTCCGGACCTGGTATCAGCAGGCGGCTTCGTCATTTATGCCGGAGCGGGTAAGCGCTTATGAGGGGATTATGGGCTGTAATTCCCGTTCGGTTCGCATCAGCAGGGCCCGATCGCGCTGGGGTTCATGTTCCGCTGATAACCGTCTTGCCTTCTCTTGGCGGCTCATGATGGCGCCACCACCCGTCATCGATTATGTCGTGGTCCATGAACTGGCCCATATACGAGAAAAGAACCATTCCCCACGCTTCTGGTCCCTGGTCGAGAAAATCTGCCCCGACTATCGAAACCAGCGGCGCTGGTTGAGGATCGCGGGGGCGGGCCTGTTTTTTTGACAATCGGCTTTTCATGCCTGTCAAGATGTCATAACCATTGACATCTCCCCTTGCCATTACTATTAAAAGATTCGAACAATTCGATCGCAGTTAAGGACAAGATAATGAATAATGATAACGCCCTCCCCCTGACCGCCCTGGCGGACGGGGAGGAAGGCATCATCCTCTCCATTGCCGGGGGACGGGATCTGGCCGGCCGTCTGGCCGGTATGGGTATTTCTTTGAATGCCAAGATCAGGATGATCCGTAACAGCAGCGGTCTGGTTATGGTCCAGGTCGGGGAAACAAGAATTGCCCTGGGGCATGGAGAAGGGGAAAGGATCGTTGTTTGTCGTACGATTTCCGCGACGGAAGCGGAAAGAGCCCCGGAACCGAAGAAAAAAATTCTCGTGGCCCTCGCAGGTCAGCCCAATGTGGGCAAATCGACGGTGTTCAATATCCTGACGGGACTCTCCCAGCATGTCGGCAACTGGCCGGGCAAGACCGTGGAAAAAAAGGAAGGAGCCCATGTCTGCCAGGAAGGAGACCTCTGCATCGTCGATCTTCCCGGCACTTACAGCCTCACGGCCTTCTCCGAGGAGGAGCGGGTCGCCCGCGACTTCATCCTGAACGAAAGTCCCGATGTGATCGTGCTGCTTGCCAACGCCGCCGCCCTCGATCGGAGCCTTTATCTGCTTACCGAACTTCTCCTCCTCGGGCCGCCGGTAATTGTGGCCGTAAATATGATCGACGTGGCGGAGAACCAGGGTGTTCGCATTGATATCCATGCCCTCGAACGGTCCCTCGGCGTCCCGGTCATCGGGATGGTCGCTTCCAAGAATCAGGGTCTCCGGGAGCTGATCAACCGCATTATCTCCCTGGATCGGGGTGAGCTATCCTATCGGCCCCGGCTGCCCGATATTGCCACCGATCATCGGGAAGTCTTCCTGGAGATTAAAGACCTCCTCCGTAAGAACCTGCCCGCCCACCCCCGGCATACCTGGCTGGCGACGAAATTCATGGAGGGAGACAAGGAAATATCCAAAAAGATCGAGGAATCTGTTCCACCGGAGATCTGGAACCGGCTCAAGGCGATCCTGGTCAAGCACGAAGATTCTCTCCATGCCGTGGTCGGGGGACGTTATGACTGGATCGAGGAGGCGACCCGTTCCGCCGTCTCCCGGTTCAAGATGGGACAGGTTATCATGACGGATCGCCTCGACCATATCCTGACCCGTCCCCTCTACGGGATTCCGATCCTGCTGGCAGTGTTTGCCGGCGTCTTTCTTGTGACCTATAAAGTAGGCTATCCCCTGCAAAAGGCACTGGAATGGCTGGTAAGCGCCTTCGCCCGCCAGATAGAGCCGGCGTTGCTGTCTTTCCCTCCCTGGATTAAGGGGCTGGTGGTAAATGGAATCATCGGCGGCGCCGGTTCCGTATTGACCTTCCTGCCCATCCTCGTCATCTTCTTCGCCGTCCTGGCCATCCTCGAAGACGTGGGCTATATGGCCCGGGCAGCCTTTGTCATGGACCGTTTCATGCACCTGATCGGGCTCCATGGCAAGAGCGTCATCCCCATGTGCCTGGGCTTCGGGTGCAACGTACCGGCGATCCTTGGGGCTCGCATCGTGGAATCGAAAAAAGAGCGGCTCCTGACGATCTTTCTTTCCCCCTTCATTCCTTGTACCGCCCGGCTGGCCGTCCTGACCTTCGTTACGGCGGCCATCTTTGCCCGGCAGGCCGCGGTTGTCTCCTGGTCCCTCCTGGCAGCCAATATTCTGCTCTTGGGCATGACGGGCATGATCATCAACCATTTCGTCCTCAAGGACGAGCCCATGCCCTTCATCATGGAGCTGCCCCTGTATCACAAGCCTGACATGCGGACCATCGGCATGGTCATCTGGAATCGGACCCTCGCCTTTGTCCGGCGGGCGGGAACGGTGATTCTTGCGGTATCGGTGCTTGTATGGGTGCTGTCCTATCTTCCCCACGGCCGGGTGGGAGACAGTCTCCTGGCCGGGTTTGGTCAGTTTATCGAACCGGTGGGGCGGCCCCTGGGACTGGACTGGAAGATGATGACGGCCCTGGTGACGAGTATCGTGGCCAAGGAAAACGCCATTGCCACCCTCGGCGTCCTCTATGGGGTAGGAGACGAGGGGCTGGTGCGGGTCCTGCCTGCGGTCATGACCCCGGCGTCGGCCCTGGCCTTTCTCGTGGTCCTCATGCTTTTTATTCCCTGCGCCGCAACGGTGGCGGTCATGAAGCGGGAACTGGGAAGCTGGACATGGTTCGGGGCTTCTTTTGCACTGATGCTTAGCATGTCATTTTTCCTCGGCCTGCTTGCCTATCGGCTGGCTATCTGGATCGGCCTATAAATACCTTAACGTCCCATATATTTGATTTTTATAGTTTTTATGCTTTTCAGCAATTACGCTCGTGATTATGAGCAATAATACTCATGCAATTGAGTAAAATCAAGGATCGTTTTGCCTCCTTTTCTCGCCCAAACACCCGCCGATGCAGGATCAATCGACATTGACCAGACTATATTGCCAATATATTTAAGCAGTTGAAAATTTTATGGCGGAATCGTTGACAAGCATGTCCTGCTTATCTTGGCCCCGATCCCGGTATAAATATTCCGGCTCAATCCCCGTCAGCGAAGCGGAATACAGGGGTTTTTTGAGAGCAAATTTTATAGGAGCAGGTTATTTCTTTATTATATCACTATTTATCCTATGTCGGCGTCCGACATCCTTTTCGACGCCGGAGGGAGGAAGATATTGCCAACATTTTACCATCAATCTCATTTTCCCCGATCTTCCTTGAATGATTGGTTACGCCCTTAACCCATTATTTTATGATTTTTTTCACATCTTATCAGCGAATATTCGAGAATGTCAGCAATTTCTTATTTAGGGTTTCCCCAGCTTTTGCTTGCTTATCAATAACCTAAATGATGCTGGAATTTTATTCGTTAATTTATTGATGTCGAGATTTTGGGGAAACGGGCTTGTGTAGTAGCTTTGAACCCGAAATGTTCAGGCAAGATAAAGGAAAAAATCAAGGGTGGCGGTTATCGCTGTCAATCGCAATTCAGCGATATGAAATAAATTTTCCTTTGTCGCCTTATAAGTGTATTTGTTATGGTTTCGTAAGCATCACAAAACAGAACAGCTGTTTCCCCTGCTATCGGCTTAACTTCGAACCGACAATCCGGTTTAGACTGACACCTGATTCGGATGCCTGAATCGCAAGATTTCTGTGAATCTCAGGAGGGACTCGCACCATAAATTTACCGCTGTATCTTTTACAAGCAATCGGTTGGGGTATCTCTTCACCGCTATGCGTCATGTCTTTAATAACGCTCTCGACAGTTACTCGGATGCCCTTTAGAGCCGATTCTGGTGATTTATCCAACCAGCTCAAGCCAGGAAATTCGGTACATAGGCCTACATATTCCTGATCATCTTCAGACCAGGTTACTCGATATGTATAACGATCATTTTTCAGTGGCATGTTCAACCTCCAACGTCTCAATAGCCAAAAGTACCTTTTTTACTTGGTACACCTTAGCCTTCCCTTTATTATTTTGTATGTTAATCCTCGGATTCCCCTTCCATGGAGTTTTGTAAACATGGTGACTTCCTTCCTTCTGTCGTGCCTGACCGAAATAATAGATACAGACCTTGCTCAAGTCAGAAAACCGAACATACGATGGATTGTTTTTCATCTGTGTAAGAATATCTTCGATTTTTGCCATGTCCTATATAGTATCAATATTGATATTTATGTCAAGGTTTTTTTGTTTGGTGTCATGATTACGAAAATGATTCCATGCTGAGGTAGGTTGAAAAATATGGACACCAATGTTCAGATAAAAACTAAGAAGGAGGTGTGAGAATGAAAAGATACCCAACGGGCGATACAAGAAAGAGTTTCGTGAAGAAGCGGTGAAGATGACTCTGGATGAAGGTTTGTCAGTGCTGGAGATTTCAAGGCGTCTACCCGAGTAAGTTCGTTTTGATTGTAGAAGACGACCCGAACGGTTATTTCATTGACAAGTTCTATCGACCTTCTTATAGTTCTTCATAACCTAGGAAACGCTTAAAAATATAACCTAAGGAGGATTCCATGCCGAAAATTCAGCATCCCTTGCATTCAGATCTCACCGCGGGAATGCGGCGCGGTAAGATCGTAAGCGTCGAGGAAGCTGTTGATCTCGTGAAGGACAATGATGTGATAGGCTTTAATGGCATCATAGGCATCGGCTGTCCAGATGAGCTCATCAACGCCCTGGAAAAGAAGTTTCTTGCGACGGGCCATCCTCGGGACTTGACGTTATTCTATGCCTCCACCCTCGGGGACGGGAAAGAGATGGGCTTTCAGCACCTCGCTCATGAGGGACTGGTGAAGAAGGTCATCGGTGGGCATTTCGGCAAAACCCCCAAGCTGACCCAGATGGCCCTGGAAGAAAAGATCGAAGGCTATAACCTTCCTCAAGGCGTCCTGTCAGTGATGATTCGGGACATCGCTGGCGGCCGTCCGCGAACGATCACCAAGGTCGGCCTGGGGACATTTGTGGATCCCCGTTGTGGCGGGGGCAAGCTCAACGCTGTAACGAAAGAGGACCTCGTGGAGGTAATCGAGTTTGATGACCAGGAATACTTGGCCTATAAGCCCCCTAAACTCAATATTGCAATTATCAAGGCCACGACCGCCGATCTCGAAGGTAATATCGGCTTCGAGAAGGAACCCCTGTATCTGGATGCACTGTCTCTCGCCATGGCGGCGAAGAACAGTGATGGCTTTGTCTTGGTTCAGGTCGAAGGGATTGCCGATCGGGGCGCCCTGCCCATGCGCAACGTGATCATCCCCGGTGCCTTGGTGGATTGTGTTGCCGTCGCTACGAATATGGAACACCACCGCCAAACGGCGGGAACTTTCTTTAATCCAGCCTTCGCCCACCAATACCGGATTCCCGTGGCCTTTGTTCCACCCATTGCCTTGAACGAGCGCAAGATTATGGCCCGCCGGGCAGCTTTCGAACTCAAGCCCAACAGCATCGTCAATCTTGGTCTCGGCGTTCCGGAATCCATATCCAGTGTGGCAGCGGAAGAAGGGATACAGGAATATCTCACACTGACTTCTGAGCCCGGCATTATTGGGGGAGTCCCTGCTGGTGGCGGGGATTTTGGCGCCGCTGTCAATGTGGATGCCCTGATTGCCATGAGCAACCAGTTCGATTTCTATGACGGCGGAGGACTAGACGTGGCCTTTCTAGGCCTGGCCGAGGCCGACGAGGAGGGCAATCTCAATGTCAGCCGTTTCGGCCCCAAAATCGCCGGATGCGGCGGCTTTATCGACATCAGCCAGAATGCCAAGAAGGTTGTGTTCATGGGAACGTTTACCACCGGCGGCTTGAAGATCGATGTTTGCAATGGGGAACTACAAATACTCCAGGAGGGGAAGGTTCGGAAATTTGTCAAGAAGGTGGAAGAAATTACTTTTTCTGGCGCTGTTGCCGCGGCGGATAGCAAACATGTCCTCTATATTACGGAACGTTGCGTTTTCAAATTGACACCCGAAGGTCTGGAACTCATCGAAGTGGCACCAGGCATCGACGTGGAGAGGGATATCGTGGGACAGATGGATTTTCGGCCCATCATCCGCCAGGCCCCCCAACTCATGGACCACCGATTATTCAAACCGGCGCCAATGGAACTCAAGCAGGACCTTTTGACGATCCCGATCAAGAATCGTCTTCACTATCAACCAGAAGACAACCTCTTTTTCGTTAATTTCGAAGGTCTGGCGGTCCGTAGCAAAGAACAGATCGACGAGATCCGTGAAGCGGTGTCCGCCGTCATGGAGCCTCTGGGAAAAAGGGTTCGCACCATCGTGAACTATGACAACTTTGATCTCAGCCCAGAATTGATTGACTACTATACCGAAATGGTCAGCCATGTGGTCAGCAAATATTATGAAAAAGTCAGCCGCTATTCCACGGGGGCATTCCTACGTATGAAGCTGGGGGATAAACTTAACGAAAGGGGTATGGCGCCCCATATTTATGAAACACCGGAAGAGGCCCGTCAGGATATTGAAGTGTAAGGCTGAGCACGTCATATTGTTTTCTTGCAGCGATGCGATAAGAGAATGAATACAGGGATGCAATATGGACGTGAAGCCAGTATGGAAAGAGTCTTGGCTACCTGTCCCATTGCAGATCCCGACGTACTCGTCATCGCCGGAGATATTACCGGATACGGCAACGAAGAAACTATCTTTCAACGTTTCGACAA
>Ga0247842_10000635_pt1 | contig 71206 bp, 71 predicted proteins | sample LaCruzMarch2015__3_FD_192411 | JGI IMG/M metagenome (GOLD analysis project Ga0247842, IMG submission 192411) | Freshwater microbial communities from meromictic Lake La Cruz, Castile-La Mancha, Spain - LaCruzMarch2015_19m | ecosystem: Environmental > Aquatic > Freshwater > Lake | place: Spain... | reverse complement strand
ATATATCCGTTGCTTATCTCAGTTGTATTATCTTCTTTAGTTTCATCGGTTATCTTTTTCTTTTTTCCATCTGGTCTTATGATATAATTTGCTCCAGGATATATATGTGAACCATTTTTTACAAATCCTTTTAAGTATTCAATATTCCATGATGTTACTTTTTCTGGAACTGTTAATATCATTGCTACTTCCTTTGGAACTCCTACTTCATTTAATCCTAGATTAGGATCAGGTGAAATTACAGTTCTTGCAGAGAAGTTTGTTCTTTTACCTGCTAAGTTATATCTGATTCTTCCTTCTTTGCTTTTGATTCTCTCGCTTAAAGTTTTCAAAGGCTGTCCTGATCTATGACGGGCAGGAGGAAGCTGAGGAACTGAATTATCAAAGAATGTTGTTATATGATACTGCAATAGGTCCCATAGATCTTCAATGATTATTTCTGGCGCTCCAGCATTGATATTTTCAAATAATCTTTGGTTTATTCTTACGATATCTCCTATCTTATGGGTTAGATCATCTTCGCTTCTTTCTCCAGATTCTAGAGTTATAGAAGGTCTCATTGTTACTGGAGGGATAGGCATGATTGTCAATACCATCCATTCAGGTCTTGTTACCTGAGCGTTTATTCCAAATAATACCAGATCATCATCAGTTACTTTTTCTAATCTTGTTCTTATCTCAATAGGGCTTATTCTTTTTTCATTTTCGATAAAAGTAGTAGGCTTTTCAATGTTGATCTTCATCTGTTTTGCATTGCAATAAGGGCATTTGTTCTGAGACTTCATCCCTGAGATTATCTCCCTTATCTTTACTCTTCTTGCTTCGATGCCTGCTTCTTTTTCAGCTTCAACTAATTCTGCTAATGCAGAATCTATCTTATTTTTAGGGATAAGAACTCTGCCGCAGTCTCTGCAGGTTGATCTTAATATGCTTAAAACAACATCGACAAATTTTATATGTATTATCGGTCTTGCCAATTCAATATAACCAAAATGACCTATGCATTCTTTTAATCTAGAACCGCATGTCTTGCATCTTAGGCCAGGATCGATAACACCCAATCTGATGTCCATTAAACCACCATCAACTGGATAACCTTCTTTATCATATAATTCAGGAGTTACAATCTTAGCAGAAGCCATCTTCTTGATCATTTCAGGGCTTAGAGTTCCGAAATTGATGCTTTTTACCTGCTTATGGACATACTGGAAATCAAAATCTATCTTTTCTTTATTTTTTTCATCTTCTACTTTTTTTGTTTCCTTCAAAGCAGTTTTTGGAGCTTCAGCAGCTTCTACTTTTGCTTCTTTCTCTTCTACTTTTTTTGTTTTAGGCATTTTAGTATTTATTCTCCAAAACTAATCTCGGATAGATGCATAATGATTTTAACTCATCAAGCATCAGTTTGAATGCATAGCTTAGTTCAATGTTGTTTATTTCTGTTCCATCACCGCATACAGGGCAATAGCTTTTTTTCTTATATTCGTCATAGATTGCAATTACTCCACATTTTTCGCATACTGGAACGATTGTTCTGTCTGAATCAAACCTTTCTTTTAACAACAGAGATGCACCATGTGCTACAAATGTGTCTTTCTCCATCTCACCCAATCTTAGACCTCCTTCTTTTGCTCTGCCTTCAGTTGGTTGCCTTGTTAATAATTGGATTGGACCTCTTGCTCTAGCGTGCATCTTGTTAGATACCATATGTTTTAATTTTAGATAATACATATTTCCGATGAATATTTTAGCTTCAAACTGTTCTCCAGTGATCCCGTTGTATAATGTTTCAACTCCGTTTTCTCTGAATCCTAGATTTAATAATTCTTTTCTTAAGTCCTCTTCTCTCTCTGAATTAAAGCAGGTTGCATCAACATATCTTCCAGCCAAAGCTCCAACTTTACCGCCTAATAATTCTACTAGATGGCTGATTGTCATTCTAGATGGGATACCATGAGGAGAAAATATCAAGTCAGGTGTTATTCCTGATGCGCTAAAAGGCATATCTGTTTCTGGAACGATTAGACCTACTACTCCTTTCTGTCCATGACGTGAAGTAAATTTATCTCCAATTTCAGGAACTTTTTCTGTTCTTACTCTTACTTGAACAAGTTTGTTGCCTTCTTCGTTTTCAGTCAATAGGATAAAATCAATAAGACCCTCTTCACCATGAGCCATCCCTACTGAACTTTCTCTTCTTGTTGAAGATGCTAGATTATATTCGTCCAATCCTGATAAGAATCTTGGCGGAGAAGTTTTTCCGATTATTACATCGCCTTCTTTTACCTGGGCTTCTGGGAAAATTATTCCGTCTTCTTCCAATAATCTGTAATCTTTTTCACTCTTATAGCCTTTTACATCTTTTTCTGGGATGCTTACTTCATCAACTAAGCCTCCTGAGTATCTTAATTCTTCTGCAGAGCTTATCCTGTAATAGGTGCTTCTTCCTAATCCTCTTTCGATAGAGCCTTTGTTTATGATGACTGCGTCATCCATGTTATAACCGCGATAGCTTAAGATAGCTACAACAATATTCTGTCCAGCTGGATGGCTGTCATAATTTGTTATCTCATGAGTCAAAGATTGTACAACCGGCCTCTGAGGAGTATTTAATACGTTGACATCCATATCCATCTTCAAAGAATAATTTGCAACATATAATCCTAAGGATTGTTTCTGGTTCTTGCTTCCAATCATCAATCTTGCTGGTTGTGTAAAATTTCCATAAGGGACTAATGTTGTACAATATCCTAGCATAGCCAAAGGAGTTATCTCGATATGAGTATATTCTGGCGTTAGATCTTCTTCGTTGAAAGCTACCAAGCAGTTTTCTTCTTCAGCAGCATCTATATATTCTATAACGCCCTGGTCCATAAGATCTTTCCAGCCTATCTCATTTTTCTCAAGCTGCTTTATGTGATTTTCAGTCAATAATTGTTTTCCTTCCTTTACTACGATCAAAGGTCTTCTTACTCTGCCAGATGTGCTGTCTAAGTAAACATCCTTTGTTTTTTTGTTTAAGTGAATATTAATCTCTGAACTTACAATACCTTTTCTTCTTTCATTGATTACCTGTTTTACAAAATCCTCTGAATTTTCTATACTTCCTAAGAATTTTCCGTTAAGATAGATATCAGACATTTTACTTTACCACCTTTAATCCAAGATTCTTGAATGATTTGATAGCTGTCTCTTCATCAGAACCTTTTGAAACTGTTGCTAGAAGCGCTAAATTTTTTCTTAGACCAATATTAGTACCTTCTGGTGTCTCGATTGGACATAATCTTCCTAGATGAGTAGGATGAAGTTCTCTAGCCTCAAAGTTTTCCTGAGTTGAAGATAATGGACTAACGACTCTTTGCAGATGTGATAGGCTGTCAACAAAATTTATCCTTGATATCCTTTGGCTTATACCTTTTCTTCCGCCAACCCAATTTCCAGTTGCCATAGAGCTGTCAACTCTTGATGTCAATAGTTTTTCTCTGATAATAACTTTGATGCTTGGGAATTTTCCTCTCTTTACGATTCTCTGGAAGTTGTATAAGATATCGCTTATCAAAACTTTTAGATTTACCATAAACAGGTCAGCCAACAGGTCTCCGCTTGTCCTTAATCTTTTATTCATATAATGATCTTTATCATCTGTAGGTAATTCACCTTTTGCAACTGCGATGAATTTTTTTATCATCTTGCATAAGTTGTATGCTTTTGTTATTCTATCCTCTTTTTTTATCCCTACATTAGGCAGCAGATATTTGTCAAGGATCTCGTACATCCTCTCTAATCTTATCTCTTTTGACTGTGTTATGCCAATCTTTTTAGCGATCCAGTCAACAGCATCTTCCTGATTTTTTATGTCGATAAACTCGTATAAGTTTATCAGAACTTCATCATACTGCTTGTCGCTTGAGACAAAATGCATTATCTCTTCATCTTTTAACAAGCCTAATGATTTGATTATAACAACAATAGGGATCCTTTTTACTCTTGTAAATGACAGATAGATTATTCCGTCATTCATCTTTTCCATTGTATGAGGGATCTTGAATGAACCCTGTTCAGAAAATAATTTTCCTGTAAATTTAGATGGTCCAGAACTTTCTTCAACTAAGAAATTATTTGCTGCCAGATCTTCGACATTGACAATCACTCTTTCTGTTCCATTGATTATAAAATATCCTCCAGGATCATCTGGATCTTCACCTTTTTCGATCAATTGGTCTCTATTCATGCCGTGAAGATGGCATAATTTGCTTTTTAGCATGACAGGCAGGCTACAGATCTGTGTCCTGAATGTTTCACGCTGAACACCATTGATATGAGAGCTAACCTCAATATAAACTGGAGCAGAATAACTTATTTTTCTTAATCTTGCTTCAATTGGATAGATCGCTCTTCTGCTTCCATCAGCTTCGATTATGTCTGGTTTTACAACCTCAATCTTATCTAATCTTATCTTGAATTCATCAACATTTTGAGGGATGATTGTAGGCTCGATATCTCTGTTCTCATCAATTATCAGCTGTAATTTTTTATCGATAAAAGCATTAAAGCTTTCTATATCTGATTCTACAAAACTCTGTTCTTCAAAGAATTTTTTTATGATTACTCTGGCAGCTTCATTCATTTATTACGCACCTATAAAAAATAGATTCTCCTGCAGTCTCGCTTTTTCTTTTTATCTTTATGACATCGCCTGGTTTTGCTCCAAGCTCTTTTATGACAGGATCTTTCTTAAGTATTCTTGGTAATTCTTTGGTTGTTATCTGATATCTTTCTAGAAGCTCTTTTTTGTCTTTATCGTTTAGTTTAGAATGTTCTGGAACTAAAGTGTGTTCTTCAATTTTGAATTTTGCCATTTTGCTTCCGTGATTTCCTCTTGATTATGATATGAGCGGGACGAGATTTGAACTCGCGACATCCACATTAAAAGTGTGGCGCTCTAGCCAGGCTGAGCTACCCGCCCGTGATATTAAATACGAGCGTCTCGTTCATTTGTTTTATTAGTGAATGAAAACGCCCTGGCTGGGACTTTCAAGCGAGCTCGTTTTGTTGAACCCAGGTTAAAGCCTTGCTGCTTTTAATTTTGAGCTCTTAATCGACAGGGCTTTGTGATACCGTTACACTACCAGGGCCTGATGATTATGATTTATTATGCGTTTTTCCTATAAATATAGCTACATTATGAATTGAGTAGTTTATCTATAGAAATATTTTTCTGGCATAGTCAAAGAATTCAGGGTTGGTTTATAAAGGTTGCGGTTTTGCGCATCAAAAATGCAACTTCGGAGTAAAACGGCAGAACTTTCTGTTTTTTATATAAAATTAATAAAAAAGAAAAAGAAAGAGCTTATCCTAATAAAGCTCCTACATTTGGTGCTATTTCAGAACCAGCTGTTGCTTCAAACATTGTTTTTTGTTCAAAGCTGAACATTCCTGCAATTATATTTGTAGGGAATCTTCTTACTTTTACATTAAGTTCTTTTACAGCTGTGTTGTATAGATCTCTGTCTGTTTTTATCCTGTTTTCAGTGCCTTCAAGCTGATCCTGTAAAGACAGATAATTTTCTGTTGATTTTACCTGAGGATAATTTTCATAAACAAAGTTGATTGCTGTGTTTATCTTCTGTCCCATCAGGTCAATCTCTTGAGGTGTTTGTGCACCTGAAATTCCTGTTCTTAACTCTGCAATCTGTGTCTGCATCCCTTTCTCAAAATCTGCAGATGCCTGTACAGTTGCAACCAAGTTTGGTATCAAATCAGCTCTTCTTTGGTAAGCTGTCTGTACATTTCCCCATTTTTCGTTTACAGATTCGTCTGCTCTGACAAGTCCATTATATGAGCCAGCAACCCATAATATCAGTATCAATACAACTGCTGCGATGCTGATCCCTACAATAGCGCCAGTGCTTAATTTTTTTCCTTCTTTTGCCATTTTTTCCTCCTATTGTTTTTTATTTAATCTTGCTAATTTTTCTAGTTCGCCTGCATCTACCCACATCCCTCTGCATTTTTTGCAGACATCAATAACAACATCATTTTTGACTAATTTTTTCATGTCTATCTTGCATCTAGGACATAATAAAAATTCTTCACCAGTATTTTTATCTTTCTTTTTTACCATATTACCAACCTCCTGAAGATCCGCCACCACCAAAACTTCCTCCGCCAAAACCGCCAAATCCTCCTCCTGAAAAACCTCCTGAGCCTCCTCCGCCTCGGCCTCCAAAAAGGATTACAGCAGCAGCTGCAGCATCAAAATATTTATCTTTATTTTTTCTTTTCCAGATAGCGTAATTTATCATTGCAGGTAAAATAAACATAAACAATATTATTACTGCAAAGATTATCCAATCTGAAGATGAATCATATTCTTCATCGCTTACATAATATTCAGAATAATTTTCTCCTAATAAAATGCTTTTTACAGCCAAGCTAGCTTCTAAGATACCTTTGCTGTAGTTGCCTTCTTTGAAATTTGGAACAAGATAATATCTGCCTATCCTTCCTGCTTTGGCATCATTTAAAAGATATTCGATCCCTCTTCCAACCTCAAACCTATACTCTCTATCGTCTAATGCAACTAGCAGCAATAAGCCATTATTTTTTTCAGCTGAACCAAGATGACCTTGTGCCAAATCGAGAGAATAGCTAAATATATCTTTCCCTTCCAAAGATTTTATCGTGACAATTGAATATTGCGCTATTCCAGAATCATATATCTGCTTTAGATCAGAATCAAGCTGAATTTTGGTATCTGGATCAATTATTCCTGCATAATCATTGACAAATTCTTTTATCTCTATATTTTGTGCATAAACAAAAGGAATTAATAATAAAAATAATAATGCCCATTTAAAGAAATTTTTTATCATAAAATATCCTATATACAAGAACTATAAAAAGATTGCTAAATTTACTTCATTCCCTTCTGGATTCTTTCACGAAGGTTATTTGTTAACTTAACAACATCATCAGTCTTTACGCCATCAAAAGAAGACTGAGGTTTAGTTTCTGTTTTCTTTTCCTGAGACCTTTTTACCATCTCTTCTACAAATTTTGCAGTTACTGGATCTGTTGCCATACTCCATTTAATAGAATAAGTTATATATAAATGTTACTCAAAATAAGTCAAAATATGCTCGTCTGTATTATATACTAGCTTATTTTGAGTCTGAAAATCCAAATAAATTTTATATAATATTTGGATTTTCTTTACTTTTTTAGAGTAGATTAAAAAGAATACGCCACCGCCCAGATTTGAACTGGGATACCCTTGCGGGAACGAGCTCTCAAGGCTCGCGCATTACCAGGTTGTGCCACGGTGGCATAGAATATAGTTCATTTCTAATTATTTATAAATCTATCTCTGCTGTTGGTATTCTGGAGTGAATAGTAACGTTTATATATAGTGCAAATTACATAATATTCAGTCAAATTGACTAAAAAAGAGGAAAAAATGCAGAAAAAGGGGCAGATCACCCTATTTATAATAGTAGGGATAATAATCATCATAGCTATGTCTTTCTTCCTTTATTTCAGAAATATATTATTGCCTGAAGCAGAAGTTGTTCCTGAAGATATAAAACCGATAAAAAATTATGTCGAATCATGTTTAAGCAATATAGGTGAAGAAGCAGTTGTTTTATTGGGTTCAAGGTCTGGTTTTATTAAAATTCCAGATGCGATTGAATTAAGCGAAGCATATATAGAATTTATCCCCAACAGTGAACTGAAAATACCATATTGGTATTACAATGGTTTAAGTTATATCCCTACAATAGAATCTATGCAGGATGATATCTCAATTTATATCAAAGACAATATAAACAACTGCATTGACTTAGATGATTTTAAAGGAGATTTTTATATCGAAGAAAAAAACAACACCAAGGTTGAAACAATAATATCTAATGATGGCGTTGATTTAGCAATGACATATGAGATGATCATAACTTCTAAATCAGATGCTGAACAGACCAAGGTTTCAAAGTTTCATACAGTCTTGCCAGTAAAATTAAAAGAGTCATATGAGCTTGGAAAGAAAATATTGGAAGCTGAAAATGCAAATACTTATTTTGAGAATATAACTATCGATTGGATAAGCATGAACCCAGACATACCTCTAAATGGTATAATGTTTTCTTGCTCTGATCTGAAATGGCGCGTAAGCTCTATAAAAGAAAAGATCCAGGAAACAGTCTATTATAACCTTCCAAGGATAATGGTAAAAGATACAGACCATCCTTCGTTTTTAGCAGATGATTCTGTTTATGAAAAATTGAAAGAGTATACTTTAGAGGATATAAATCAGGGAAATTACCCAGAGATAGAAACACCATCAGATGCATATGATTATTCTCACTATCTTTTAGATGTAAGGACAAAAAAAACAAATTTAAAAGCAGGATTTTTCTATAATCCTGTATGGGGTATGGATTTAACAGCAAGACCTAGCGAAGATGGGATAATGAAAAGCATAAAGCAGGAAGGCTCTGACGAATTTTTGAGATTTATGTGCCTTAATGTCTATCATTTTAACTATGATATCATCTATCCTATTGAAGTTCTGATAAATGATGAAACTGCATTTAACAGAAAAGGTTATGTTTTTAGGTTTGGATTTACAGTAATGATAAACCATAATGAACCAGACAGAGAAGGTTTTTTTAACCCCGAGTTCATAATGTTAGGGACTTCTTCAATAGGAGAATGTGACCAATTAGAAGGAGACACATATGATATAAGAACATTTGGTGTTGACCAGTTTGGAATTGCAAATACCGAGATAAAAGATGTCAACATAACTTATGACTGCTATAAATTTAAATGCAGTCTAGGATCAACAAAAGCAGACCAAGGCTCTTATAGGTTAAGGACAAAACTTCCAGGTTCCTGCGCAAATGGTTTTATAGTTGCTGAAAAACCAGGATATCTTATCTCAAAGCAGCAGGTTTTAGACAGCACAGATATAGATATGCAGATGAAAAAGATAAAGACTCTTTATTTCGGGGTTGTTTCAAATACATACAATACCTTAAACAGGCAGATCGGTGAAGATATACCTATAAACAAGCCGTTCAGCGTAAGCATCGATGTCCAAAGCATCGATGACCCTAGCTTCCATTATTCTAAAAGATATCCTTTTGATGAGACAAACAAAGATATGACTCTTGAGCTTATTGAACAGAATAGCCAATATAAGTTAGACTTATCATTGTTTGATGAAGCAGACGGGGTATTGATCGGAGGTTATCAGGGAAATTGGAGCATAAGATACGATGATGTTGCAACAAGCAATAAGGTTATATTCCATGCTGCAAGCTATCTGCCAAAACCTCTAAACGCATTAGAAGAGCAAAACGTTTTCACTTTTTTAGAGGAAAACAATATTTATAAAGATAGGTTGAAACCAGAATTAGTAAGATGAAGATGAAAAAAGATCATTTATATTTTATTGCATTGTTCATGATAGAGCTGATAATCTTTTTGCCATTTTATGTTGCTGATGTTTTTGCAGCACAACCATCTATCAGCAATATACAAGTTTTACCTTCTTATGATTCTGCTGTTGTAAGATGGAATACAGACATACCTTCAACATCTGTTGTGAATTATGGAAAAGATAATCTTCTTGAACTGTCTAAATCAGATCCTCAAGCTGTAATATCACACGAAGTAAACTTAAACCCTATATCTTCAAATACAAAATATTACTACAGTGTTGAATCGTGCGATGGTTCTGACTGTTCAAGCTCATCAACACAGGATTTTACAACATTATCTGCCCCTGCCCCTTCAAAAGTTATTGGTCTTGTAAATCTGACAGCAACAACAAATTCTGTATCTTTGCAGTGGAATGAGTCAGATTCATCTTACTTTGGATATTATTCTGTCTACAGAAACGGAAACATCATCTCAAATATCACTTCCAAATATTCAACTCAGTATACAGATACAAATCTTACAGGAGGTACAACCTATAGATATGAAATCTCTGCTGCAAATTCAGATGGTTTAGAAGGCCCTAAATCAGACGCCATATATGTTACAACAATAACTCCTGATACAACTCCTCCGATAATCACAAATGTAACAATAGCTTCTATATCTTTGGATTCTATAACCATCACTTGGGAAACAAATGAAGAGTCCAATTCAACAATAAATTATGGTGTATCATCTATCCTTAATGAGACACAATATTCCTCTGATTATGAAGCATCACATTCTATAACCTTAAGCGAGCTTCAAAACGGTTCAACTTATTTCTATAAGATAGTATCATGCGATATCGAAGGAAATTGTGCACAGAAATCAGATACCCAGCCATTTACGCCTTCTGAAGTTACAGACCTAAACATCGAGCTTATTGTACCTATATTATACAATCAAGGGACAGTTCCTGTTACAGGAACTATAACACCTAATACGCGAGTTAAATTCTATGTCAATGATGCTTACAAAGCAATCTTGACAACAGAAAGGAATACTAATGGTAATATCAGTTTTAATGTTCCTGGTTTTACAGCAGGGAATAATACTTTAAAAGCTGTTGTTGAAGACCAGATAGGGAACAGAAAAGAATCTGAAGCCTACTTAGTAATAATAGATTCAACTCCTCCGGTTGTTGAGATAAATCCATTACCCTCAACAATATCTTCTGAAGATGTAGTTGTAAATGGAACATCAAGCGAAGCAGTCAACGTAAACATCTATACAAGACTGTTGTCATCAGTAGATACAACTCCTCCAGGTATAGTTTCTGATTTCCATGCTGACCTAGTCGAACAAAACAGCGTTACTTTAGCTTGGACAAATATAAATGACTCTGATTTTGATGAATATATAATCTATAGAAATGATATGCCTGTTGGAACAGCAGTAACTTCCCCTTATGAAGACGATTACTTGGTAAATCCTGGAACATCTTATAGGTATGAAATAGCTGCTGTTGATCAAAGCTGCAATATAGGTTCAAAAGCAATCGTAAATATCCAGACTTTATCTGGCAACATATCTTATAACGAAACACCCGAAGCAGAAAATATAAGATGTTTGACAGGAGGAAACGAGACCCCTGATTATGCTTTAACTTCACAGTATCCTTCTTTCAGGGAAGAAATAAATCTAGAAGAAGGTCTTAATGAAGTAAGAATTGAAGTTTCAGATCTAGCTGGAAATTCTATAACTGAAACATACCAGGTATATTATGATTCAACTGCTCCAATAATTTCTGATACAAATCTCGATACATTGACACCAACTTATATCGGAGATGTTACAATAACTGGAACAGTAAGTGAAGCTTCTTATGTTTGTGTTTATATCAATAGTGAACCTAATGTTGCAAGCTACAGGACTGAAGATGTAGATGAAAGTTCTGCAAATATAAGCGCATTAAGCAATGGTTCAATATACTGCGCAAATTCTATCAACAATACTTTTTCAATCGATGTTGAACTAAGAAGAGATGCAGAATATGCCTATGACCAGTCAAATCCTACTCAGCAGACAACTACAATGCTGATCAGTACTGGAACAGCATGGAACAATCAGATAAAGATCGTTGCAACTGATAGCGTAGGTTTGTCAAGCGATGTTGAAGAAGGCACTATTCTTTACGCCTTATGTGCTGGAACAGGTTCTGATTGGAGTATCACAACAAGCAATGTAATGCCGACAGAAATCGTCCCAAGGCATTTACTAGAAGGTATTGCCCAGATAGGATTAAGCATTGATCTGACTTGGAGAGGTTCTGGTTCAAAACCAGGAGTAACAGATATTGATATTTCTGAAGGTTATCCGATGGGTATGAGTTCTGATCTAGAAGAAAGATATGATACTGACTGGGTTTCCCAGATTTCAGATACATGGTCTGATGAATTTGATAGAGGTTATATCTTAATCGACTTAAAAGCACAGGATCCAAGTTTAGGAGATCCCAATAATACTAATTGGACTATGTACCAAAAAGAAGAAAATTTAAGCAAAAATCACCAAGGACAGTGTTTCAGCGTTCCTTTCACAGACGAAAGCTATATGAGAAGTGCTGGATGTGTAAAGATTCCTTTGACAATAAGCGTAAGTTATGAAAGGAACAGGTCAGTTAGGGTAGGAAACAGGTATGAAACAAGAAAAGAGACAGTCATACAGAAACAATGTACAGATGTTGAAGTCCTTATCCAGCCAAGGATAAACCCTGACGTAATCCCAGATACATTCTTAAAAAATGCAGTCAAATTTTTGAATAATACGATTAACCTGATTGATGAAATCCTCGAACCTCTTGAAGAAGTTATGCAGGCAACAATGATAGCATGTTTTGCAATGTGGGCTATAGTATGGATAAAGAAAATCTCAGAAGGATTCTCATGTTTAGGCCAGGATGTGAAAAACTGCAAATGCACTGCTTCTGAAGAAGGTATAACCTGCGGTGAAGGAAAAGACCAAGATTCAAATGACAGATGCAAGAGCTGTGTTGAAGCAAAAATAAATACAAAATCATTTGAGAAAATAATGCACTGGACCTGCGACAGGATAATGTGCCCTGCTGTACCTAGCTATGAAAAATATATTAAAGACAATAAAAATAATAAAGAATCAAACTGTTATTTAAAGCCTGATTCTGATTACTCAAAAGATAAGAACGATCAGGGATTTTGTTCAAACGCTCCAAAAGGGTTGGTTGGAGACGAAAGCCCTATCAAGAGAGAGTCTACATGCTGCGATGAGGAATATATGCAGCAATGGGGTCCTGGCTGTGTAATGATGAATGAATTGCAGGAATCAAATGTCTTAAGAAATCCTAAAAATCAGAGTACCTTGGGCAGCTTGTGGAGAACTATATCTAATTTTAAATTATGCAGGCCAGGAGACAATAATGAAAGGCAGGTAAATATTGAAGGCCAGTGGTTTGTGATGAACAGGACAGCTAACTATGATAATCTTCCTCCTGAGAAGAAGAATACAACTTTTGAGTGGAATATATGGCTAGGTATAAATAGGAGAGAAAGGGTGTTATCTGACGGAAATGTTGTTAATGACAGTGAAAAAATACAAGCAACAGGACCTCCTTTGACAGGCAATCAGATACAAAGGCAAAACTGCGTAAAATATGGAAACGAGATCAAATATGACTCAACTCTATGGCCTAAATATACTAGAACAACAAATACAGAAACAACACAGACCATGATAGATCTAGATTGCAGCTATTCTTTATCTAATATGAAATCTATAAAAGCATCAGCAGGTGTTATGGATATTGACATTTCAAAAAAAGAGGATCAAACTCAGACTATCGATAAATTAGGGGTGACATATATCTATAAGTATGACAATCAGTCTGGTCAATTTGAACTTACCCCTAAAAACAGTCCAAATTATAATTGCACTGATAATAAAGTTGTTCCAGCTGCAAAACCAGTACAGTCTAAATCAACGACAAATAGGATCACAGAAGCTGTTCCAGAATCTATAGTACGAGATGCTTGTTCAGGATTTGCTGAAGACTATATTGTTGACCCTACTGACTCGATATTTAGAAGCGTTCAATGTGTCTGTCTATCTGCTTTATATGCATATCTAAAGATGTATCGTCAGATATTAGCTTTGATCAGAGACTGCTTCCAGACTATCTTGGTTACAGGAGACGGATCATCAGGAGTATGCCAAGCTGTATTAAGCTATTATGTCTGTGATTTGTTATATTATATGTTTACATGCTTTAAAGGATATACTGGTTTTGGTACAAAAGGTGCTGATGAAGGAGGAATTGTAGGATTTTTCAGAGGGATTGCAGGAGCAGGAGCAGAAGTTCAGCAAGATGTACAGAATAGATATGGCGAAACAAATATGTTCCAAGTGATGTTTGTTGAAAAGAAGATAATACACTCTGCATGCATGATGTTCTTTGGAGCAGATACAGATATTGATCTAACATCCATGGCTGAACAATCTTTGAACATCCCTATCAAAAGCGTAGTTTCAGCATTCCCTGCAAACAGGAGATTTGTAGGTTTTAATCCAATAGATGGTATAACCAATCATGTCTATCAGGTAGGATTGATGATAGTTTCAGGAGCAGATGATATGAAATATACAGTATATCTGGTATGCTCAAATGATAATCAGTGTGATTCAAGATACTTTGCAAATGGAAGATGTGATTGTTCGTATCTCGGAAGAGAGATAACAAAAGATATCACAAATGAATTTGGAGGAAATGGCAATCTTAATCAAGGAGATATATTAAACAATGAAGCTTATATCACTGTTAGCTATGCAAGCTCTGATGCAATAGTAAGATATGACAAGGTAAGGGTCGAATATGAATACAGATCAAATTCAGGAAAGAATGAAGATGAAAAAGTTGAACGTGAATTAAGTCAGGTTGGGTCTGAACCTTTGGCATCCTGCTCTTTTGACACTCTTGGTGGAAAATATAGATGTGCTGTCTTTGAAGAGCCTACAACAGCATGCATAACATCTGATCCTACGATAGAATCAAAGAAGACACAATCTTGGGTAGAAGTGACAGACGGCAATATATATGATGCGCTTTATAAAAAATTAAGATTTACTTTCAAAGCAAGAAAAGAAACAACAACAGGAGATACATCTAAGAAATTTTATGCCGTATTGAAGATATTAGACGGGACAAGAGAATTGGCATCTCTAGACCAACTGATCGATTCTACTACAGAAAAAGATTATACTTTTGGAGGAGATGTTTCTCCTCTTATCACTATAAGTGAAAACTGGTTTTCAGGAACATCTTCTGGAGACTGTTATTTGCTGGAAAATAATATTGGAATATCATCTGTTGACATGTGCGAAAGAGATGCTCAGATAACTTGTGAAAAAACAAATACAACCTTAACATTTACAGTACAGCCAGGAGATTATCTTGATAGAGCATTTAACAGACAAAATTTAAATCCATATTCATGCATACTGAGATCTACAGATACAGCTGTAACATGTGGTGGAAAATATAGGATAACTGTTGCTAATTTTAATTCAACAAATTGCGTCGGAACTTATACTGGTGTTGATAAGATAACAGCAGGACAATCAACATCAACTTCAGTTTCAAAAGCTTTGACGTATTCTATAACTGTTTACAGGCCTCAATCAGACAATCCGAGGACAAGGTCTGATACTCCTGCAAAATGTTCTGGGATACAGCAGATAAGAGAAGGCGGATTTACTATCTATAGGCAAAATGAATCTTCTGCAACAGGTTCAGCAACAAGCGGAACAACAGCAGGAACAGATGTGCTTGCCCCCAATATAACACAATTTACAATTAATGGTGCTAATAAAGCAGAAGGTATAGGCCCACTAGGTCTAAGAGGGGGAGAAGTTGCATCAGTCTTAGCATCCGACTTATTTGATACTACAAATAATATACCTCCAAGCGGTTTAAAAGAATGGAATGTTGCATTTGAAATGTCAAATGGCAATATTTTAAGATCACAATCTGCAACATTTTCAAATAATAACGGAAATCCTGTTACACTAACTAGGAATGTAACGCAAGGTTTATATTCAGTTTATGCTGAAGTTAAAGATAATCAAGGCAATATTGGAGCATCTGAAAAAATATTAGGAGTTTGGGTTGGTGATGCCTGTATAGATAATGAAAATGGCATCTGTTCTTTGAATAGATGTGAAAGCTATACGATTCCTTTTGAAGAACAAGGAACATGTAATATCACATCTTTGCACTGTTGCCAAAAGGTTTATGCTGGTTAAAATGAAACTCCTAAAAAACAATATCAAAACATTGAAAGAATCTTTTGATCTAGGTAAAAAAAATATAAATTATATTGTTGTTCCAATCCTTATAGACATAATATTTTTGCTATTGGTCGGTGCTGCAGGAAGTTTTGTACTGGAAAAAGCAATTCCTTATCTAGAAGAATTTGCAGAAATAAATGTAAATGCACCTTCTTTGACATCGATGACAGATGCAGAGTTTACAGCCTTTTTAGAGCAGAGTGCAGAAAAAACATATCTTTCAAATCAAGCTTTTAATGTATTTTTAAAATTTATAGGTATAATTTTCTTATTATGGGTTATCTTCCAAGGATTAAATTGGTTTTTGGCTTCAAAATGTGTAAATAATAAAACCTCTTATAAAAGATTCATGCTTAATTTCAGTATAATAAGCTTAATCAGTTTAGTATTATCTTCTCTTATCGCCTTTTTGCTGGTAAGTCTAGCTGTGCAAAATATAATGAGCCAAAATTATTTTGCAAATACATTTATTGTTAATGTCTTAACTGTTATTTTTACAACAATAATCTTATTTTTCTTATTTGTCAGCTACTCTATTTCCCATAAGTACAAATTAAAAGAATTGTTGAAGAAGACTTTTGCCATTGGACTAAAAGAATTCAAAAAAATAATCATTGCTTATACAACTTTAATCATATTATTTTTTATTGTCAACTATTTGATGCAATTGGCTTATTTAGGCGGAGCTGCTGCATTATTGTCTGTGGGTATGTTGATATTGATGCCAATCATAGCTCTATCTAGGATATATCTAATCAAAACTTTAAATTAAAAATTAAGCTGCTTTTCTAGCTTCTCCAGAATCATATCCTGGGAATGGAACGACTTCGCCTTTCTTTTTCTTCATGATTATTGGCTTATAACCAAAAACATCACGGATCATCTTTTCAGTTACAGTGCCTTTTTCTTCATAGATAGAATGAATACCCAATGCTTCACCCAATCTGACCTTAGATGAATCAACTAAACCTTCAAGATTCATATATTTGATAAAATCAGCAGCATGCTCTTCTTTTAAATGGGATTGTGCTGAAGCACCCAAAGATTTTTTTGCTTGATCTAATAATTCTTTTTTCCCTTCTTCATGGGCTGTTAAAGTGTACTTCTTGCCCAAACGTTTAACTGTATTCTCTATCGTAGATTTTGTAGTTCCTGCATAAGCTTGAAGCAACATGTCAACCTGAAACTGATCTTCTGGCTTTAATTTTGAACCAAAATATTTATTTGCAGCATCTACATAATGGCTAGTCATCTTGTCTGCAAATTTTTGCTGTATATCTTCTTTTTCAAGAAGATCATAATCCAGATTTCCCTCTTTATCCATAAGGACGGATTCAGCTGCGTTAGTATAAGCTTTAGAATGTGATAAATCCATCGTATCAAGGATTCTTTTAGCTTTTTTCTTTAAGGATTCATATTTTTTGATATGTTCAGGAACATCATCTTTTGCCATAATATCACCTAAACTATCTAGAACTCATTCTAATATAAATCTTTTGGTTTTAAAATGATAAATAGGAAAAGATAAAATAAAAAAATAAAACCTTATATGTAATAAGGTTTATCTTTCAAGAAATCCTGAGTTATAACATGCTGTGAAAGATATTGGTTTATAATAGTTGCCATATCAGTGATATTTGTCAATCTCGCAGGATTTATATGCGGTATAATAGGTGCGTTTGCAGGGTCTGTGTTCAGATATGCAACAACATTAGGGCCATCTGCAGCAGTTAATCCGCTTAATGCACCATTCTGTAATTCCTGTGATACTCTTTGTAATGGGTCTTCTGTGATACCTCTGAATGTTTTAAAATCTAATTTTTTCTGCACTTTTTCTACAATAGAATCAAGATCTGTCCTTGAGAAACCTGCATATCCTTTCCAGAGCATATTTTGCCTGAATATATCGGTCGGAGCTCCAGCTGGTATCCCTAAATAAGCGTTTATGACTGGATCTAAAGAATTGAAAAATGTTGTTTTAAATGCATTTCTTGCAGGCTGGTTTGCTAATGTATCAAGATCAACTTCACCTGATCCATTTATTGTAGTTGTAAGAGCAGAATCATAGGCTTGCCTGATTCTAAGATCTCTTGTATTAAAAACTCTTTCTGCTTGGTTTTTTAGATCGACATATGCTTGTGCTGGCATTTTATTTTCACCCCACGTATTATATTGATAATGTTACTACTATAGAGTTATTACTACTATATAAATGTTTCGGTTTTTTTGCTTATTTTTTCTTCTTAACCAATCTTCTTGAAGTTCTTATTGCAACCCATATGATCAAAGCAATCTCAGCCAATAGAACAAATGGTTTTACAAATCTGCCCATATCTCTGAAATATGACATTGTTCCGATAAAGATTGTTGCAATCCCTCCGATCAATAGCCCAGAGAAGACCCATTCCATGACATCTTCTTTTGATCTTATATACATTCCAAGTACTACAGCAAGGATACCAAGTATGCTTGTTATGATAAACCCGACTAATCTATAGCCTTTTCCAGCATCTTCATAGACTGCAGAACAATTGTTGCATTTAAAATTCTGAGGACATCCTTTTGAATCATAATTATACTCTATATACCCCCTCTGAGATTGACATAAGCTGTAATCCTGCTCAGTAGGCTCAGTTATCAGAGGACATTTTACATCCTGCTGCACAATTGCAGGATATGGTTTGCTGTAATCTGTACAGAATTTGCTGTAATCTGGCTCTTGTATGACCACATCTACCATGCTGAAACAAAGCAGAGTAAACAAAATAGCTATGATTATTATAATCCCTATTTTTTTGACTTTTTCTAACATATTTTATCACCTCAAAAGATATTATAAGAATAATAGTCTAGTAGTTTAAATAACTTATTATATTGCTTTTAATATATCTTCTTTGGTTATAACTCCCTTAAGTTTTCCTTTTTCTGCAACCAACACAATAGGATAATGCCTTAAAAGATTAGATATTATATCTATAGATGTGTCTTTGGCTATTATAGGTGGAGCATCACCCATTATGTCTGAAACTTTTTGGATATCTTCACGAGAAAAAGCATCTAAAAGAATGCTGTCTGAAACTAAGCCAACACAGTTATGGTTCTTTATTACAGGCATCTGAGAAATACCATGTTTTCTCATCTCTTTTATAACCTCTTTTATCTTAGTGTCTGGACCGACAAAAACAAGTTTTTTGTTCATTATATCTTCAGCCTTAAGCTGTTTTGTTTTTGATAAGCTTGACAATACATCAAATATCTTTTTTACATTGGAATAAGAAGGGTCTAATAATCCCGACTCTATCTTGGTGATCAGGCTTTGGCTGACACCAGCTTGTTTTGCCAGTTCTGCCTGGGTTATCCCTATCTGTTTCCTTATAGATTTTATCTCAGATATCTCATACTGCATATCAATAAATAATCTATCTTACTATTTAAATATTACTAAAAAAAGCTAAAAATTATTCCTATAAGAATATTATTGTCAAGAGTATTTATAAATACATTATAATAAATGCAGTCTATGTACTTTGATTTGATGGATAAGCCTGTAAAATCTGTAAAGAAGCTGTCTTTGGATTATTATAGGTCTCCTTTCGTAGGTTTAGTCACTTATGAAGACGGGTTAAAAGTTGTTGTTAAGGAGATCCATGATTCAGGTTCTGATGAAATAAACATATTGAAAAAGATAGGCGAGCATCCTAATATAATACCTAGCGTAGCCTTATTTGATGTTTTTGAAAACCAAGGCAAACCTTTGATAGAATCAGTGCAAAAATATCTGGATCAATCTTCGAAAAAGATAGTATTGACTAAATTTTATCAAGGAAAAGATCTAAGATACTTTGATCATCCATCTGAAAACCATTTTAGATATCTGATTGCAAGGGATATTGCGGCTGCTTTAGAGCATATCCATTCGTTAAGGATAGTTCATGCAGATATAAAACCGCCTAATGTCATGTTTGAATGTAACGGACAGTATAAATCTGCGGTGCTGACTGATTTTGACGGAGCAGTTTATCTTGGCAACAGGAGTCAAAAAAGGATCTTGAAAGAACCAAAAAAAACATTTGAGCCATTTGAACAGGTCTATGATGGTCAAGTTTCATTAAAGTCAGATATTTTTTCATTAGGAGTTTTGATCCATTTTATGGAAAAAGGAGAAACACCAACATTTGAAGAATTGCATCTGGGTGTTGAATTAGCTCCTCTAAAGAACAGAACCGTTGACGAATTGGTTAGAAATATGCTTAAAAAAGATTATAGGAAAAGGCCATCGGCCAAAGAAGTAAAAGAAGTTTTATCTGAATTATAACAAAATTATAGGTTGGATAAGATTAATAGAAAATAAAATCGGGGGTAAAAAAATGGAAATAAAAAAAAGGTTTTTGACATCTGAGTCAGTTACAGAAGGTCATCCAGATAAGATCTGCGACCAAATTTCAGATGGAGTATTAGATGAGCTATACAGGCAGGATCCTTATTCAAGGGTTGCTGTTGAGACGTTGGTAACAACCGGTTCAGTCCATGTTGCTGGTGAAGTAACTACAAGGGGTTTTGTAGACGTACAAAAAGTTGCTAGACAGGTTTTGAAAGATATAGGATACAATAATCCTCAATTTGGAATGGATTATGAAGATGCAGGAGTCTGGGTATCTTTGCACGGACAATCACCAGATATTTCACAAGGTGTTACAGAAAAAGGAAGCCACGAACAAGGTGCAGGAGACCAAGGTATGATGTATGGTTTTGCTTGCAACGAGACTCCAGAACTGATGCCTTTGACAATAATGTTAGCTCATAGATTGACAAGAAAATTAGCTGAAGTAAGAAAAAATAATTCGATAAAAGATTTAGGACCAGATGGTAAATCTCAGGTTACAGTAGAATATTGGAACGGAAAACCTAAAAGGATAGAAGCTATCGTTATTGCACAGCAGCATCTTGCAACAGTTTCCGAATCTAAACTAAAAAAAGATATCCTTAAGAAAGTAATAGTTCCAGTATGCGGAAAACTGATGGATAAAAATACAAAGATACATATCAACTCAACAGGAAAATTCGTCATAGGAGGACCTGAAGGAGATACAGGTGTTACAGGAAGAAAGATAATTGTAGACACTTATGGCGGGATCGGAAGACATGGAGGAGGAGCTTTCTCAGGAAAAGATCCATCTAAAGTTGACAGATCAGCAGCTTATGCAGCAAGATATATAGCAAAAAATGTTGTTGCAGCAGGATTGGCTGAAAAATGCGAAGTCCAGCTAGCTTATGCAATAGGTGTTGCAGAGCCTACAGGAATCTATGTAGATACTTCTGGAACCAATAAGATACCTGAAGACCAGATAATCGCTTTGATAAAAAAACATTTCCCTGTAAAACCAAGAGCAATAATCGAGGAGTTGAATCTAAGAAGACCTATCTACAGAAAGACAGCTGCATATGGTCATTTTGGAAGAAATGATCCTGATTTCACATGGGAAAAAACAGATAAAGCAGCTATTATCAGAAGAGAAGCAGGTTTGTAAACCTGTTTTTTTTATTTTTAATTTATTTAAAACAACTTCCACATTCTGCTTTTTTGTCAACCAATCTCAACAATCTGGAAATCTTCTTTTCATCAATCTCTTTTAAATCTCTAAATTTTAAATGTCTCATAGACATCCCTGTTCCTGTGAAGTTATCTTTATCTTTTTTCAATAATCCTTTGACTGAAAATCCTAAGTTAACGCTGTCTTTCAGAGCTGCTATGTAACATTTGCTGTACCATGCAACACCTAATTTCATATTCTCCTCACTTTTTGGTAAATTCTTAAGGACTATCTTTCGTAATTTCTTACATATCTCTTTTTGAGGAGATTTTTGCTTTTCTATATATTCTGTTACTTTTTTGTTCATATAATCTATATAGAAATCTTAAATATAAAAGGTTTTGTTTTTTATCTCATATCTTTTAAAAATTTCCAGAACTGAGGCCAGCTTTTAGAAACACAATTAGGATTGCTGAATCTTGCTCTTATTTGTTTTATATTCATCCTTCTGTTCTGCGATTTAATAAGCATAGCCATTGACTGGACAACTCTGTGATCATTTGAATCTATCATATAGTTAGGATCCTGCCCATAATATACCATAAGAGCGTTCTGCATTGATTCAAAACGATTGCTTTCATGGTTCTTTAGCTTAGGCCATCTTTTCTCTCCCTCATATCTTAACATAAATCCGAATGCAACTGCAAAACAATAATCTTCGCTGTGTTCTGGTTTAAATTCCCTTTCTCCCCCATTAAGTATATTTAGGTAGCTTACTGCCTGTTTTGCCAAAGTATCATCATATCTTGGATCCCAGCATCTTTTTTCAGCCCTTCTTTTATTCCAATGGTCTTTTCCATCATAAGTCAGATTTATCTTAGGCTCATCTGTTTCCATCCTCAGGTCATATAACAGTCCAACCGCACTTACCCACTGTGAAGTTCCACCGTCTAATTCTAAAACTTTCTCAAGAGGCTGGCCTATAACTTTAGACCTGTCATTGCAGACTTTTCTGTTTTTTAGTGTTCCTTCCAAAATAAATTCTTTTTCAAGTCCAAGTTTCCATGAAGCTGTCCTTAGAAATCTTAAAAGAGTGCCTGATTCACCTACATGGATCTTTTTTTCACCAGCTCTCCATTCAAGAGATGCCTGATAAAGAGACTTAAGATCATCACCTAAAACTTTTTGTTTTTTAAGAAAGTTTATAGCATCATCATAGCCATTCAATAGGTCTAGAACGCCCATCCTGTTCATCCAGGATTTGTCTAATGGTATATATCCTTTTTCAAGCAGTTTTTCTTCTATCATTTTAGATCTCTAAGAATAGACTTAGAGGTATATACACCCCTTTAACAAAGAGAATCTTAATTCTGTTTAAAAATTTACGCTTTAAATTCTATACCCATCTTTTTGTTCCTTAAGAATTTATTAATTTCAAGGTATAATCCGCCTATGCTTGATAATAATATAAGGAATATCAATTCTCTTATGCTTAATGCAGCAGTGTCAAACAATGTCTGCAGCTGAGGGATATAGATAACTGATAACAATGCTAAGAATGAGATCAGTACAGCTCCAACCAACCATTTGTTCTTGAATATCCCTACTTTATGCGCTGGGAAATTTACAGATCTGCAAGAAAATGCCTGGTATAATTCAAACATTACAACAATGACAAAAGCTTTTGTCTGCGCTACAGCCAAATTTCCGCTGTTTGTCAGTTCTGTAGAAAATATGGTTATTACAGCTGCAAGCATTATCAGAGGATAAATGATTATATATGAAGATAATCCGTGATATATCTCTTCATTCTTTTTACGAGGTTTTCTGTTCATCGCTCCAGGCTCAAAAGGATCAGCACTTAGTGCAGTAGCAGGCAGACCGTCTGTTACAAGATTTATCAATAATATCTGTATTGCTGTCAAGGGTAAAGGCAGTCCCATCAATAATGATGCTAGAACAATAAAGACTTCCCCTATATTTCCTGATATCAAGAATGCAAAAAATTTTCTTATATTGTCATAGACCCCTCTTCCTTCTTCAACTGCATTCACAATAGAAATAAAATTGTCATCTGTTAAGATCATATCTGAGGCTTCTTTTGCTACATCTGTTCCTGTAATGCCCATAGAGATACCAATATCTGCTTTTTTGATTGCAGGAGCATCATTAACTCCATCTCCGGTCATTGCTACAACATGGCCTTTTTGCCTTAAAGCTTCTAAGATCTTTACCTTATGTTCTGGATTTACTCTAGCATAAATTGATATTTCATCAACTTCTTTTGAAAGATCCTCTATTTTGTCAAGCTCGTTTCCATCTATCGCCTTTCCTTTTAGACCAATCTCTTCTGCAATAGCTTCTGCAGTAAGCTTAAAGTCACCAGTGATCATTACAACTTTTATCCCTGCTTTTTTGCATTTTGCAATAGCATGTTTTATACCATCGCGAGGAGGATCTATCATTGCTTGAAGCCCGACAAATACAAGTTCATCTTCTTCTAATTTGTCAGATTCTTTATATGCAAAAGCCAAGACTCTTAATGCCTGTTTTGCAAAAGTTTCATTGATGTTAAGGATATCTTTTTTATCTGTGCTGCTTAATCTTTCGATCTTGCCATTTTTATATATCTTATCGCAAAGCCCAAGGATAATTTCAGGAGCTCCTTTTGAATAGATAATATTTTTTTTATCTGTCTTATGCAACGTGCTCATCCTTTTTCTTTCAGAAGTAAATTCTAACTCCCCTATCCTAGGATAATCTGGCTGTATCTTATCTTTTATTATCCCTGCTTTTGCCGCGCTTACTATAAGGGAACCTTCAGTAGGATCCCCTATGACATCATCATTGTCTATTCTTGAATTGTTGCATAAAGCACCGATCTTTAATACCAATTCTATCTCTTTTGTATTTATCTCTTTTCCTTTGTGGTAGAATTTTCCTTCAGGTTTGTAACCAGAACCAGAAACTGTTATTATCTTATCGTTTGTAAATATATTTTTTACAGTCATCTGGTTTAAAGTTAAAGTTCCAGTCTTATCTGTACAGATCACTGTTGTACTGCCTAATGTTTCAACAGAAGGTAATTTTCTTATAAGCGCATGCCTTTTTATCATCCTTCTTATCCCTAAAGCCAATGAGATAGTTACAACTGCAGGCAGTCCTTCTGGGATCGCTGCAACAGCCAAAGAAACAGCAGTTATGAACATAGTTATTTTGTCATTTCCAGCAAAAACACCTACAAAAAATACAATGATGCTTATTATTATTACGCTGATGCCTATTATCCTTGCAAGTTTTTCAAGCTTTTCCTGAAGAGGTGTAAATTTATTACTTTCTTCTTGGATCATCTCAGCTATTTTTCCTATCTCGGTTTCCATACCGGTCCCAGTAACAGCTGCTCTGCCTCTTCCAGATGTGACTATCGTCCCGGCAAAAAGCATATTTTTCTTTTCAGCTATAGGAACATTGCCTTTTATTACAAAAACATCTTTTTTAACAGGAACAGATTCTCCTGTCAATGAAGCTTCTTGGGTCTGAAGGTTTATCGATTCTATCAGTCTTGAATCAGCAGGTATCTTTTCCCCTGTTTCGATTATTATTATGTCTCCAGGAACAAGCTCTTTTGCAGGAATCTTTTTTTCTTTTCCATCTCTTAAAACAACAGCCTGAGGTGAAGCCAGTTTTTTTAACGCTTGGATAGCTTTTTCTGCTTTATATTCCTGTATAAATCCCAAAACTGCATTTATAACAAGGATTGACCCTATTATTATAGCATCAAGCTTTTCTCCTATTAAAAAAGAGACAGCCATAGCTATTATTAGTATGATGATCAAAAAATTTGTAAATTGTGATAATAATATCTTTAACGGAGAAACTCCTTTTTTTTCTTTTATCTCATTATAACCATATTTCTCAATTCTTTTTTCAGCTTCTTTCTGAGATAAACCTTCTCTGCTTGTTTTTAAGGATTCAAATAAGTCAGGTATTGATTTTGTATGATAATCTGGCATTTTTTATTTCCCCAAACGATAATCTTAATACCAACTAACTATATTTAAATGTTTTGAATTGTAATTGACTGATTATAAAAACCACAAACCTTTTAAACCCAAATATGTTCTTTAATGCTACGAGAGAAAAGAAAACTAGATTAGATGGCTATTAAACGTTTTCTCGTAAAGATATAAGGAACTTAAGCCATATGATGAAAATAAAGCCGGTTTTACCGAGTTTAAGAGAAAAAAAGCGGTATTTGGCCTTTGAGATAATATCAGACAAAAAAATAGAAAATACAAGTGATATCTCACAGGCAATAAATGCAAGCTGTCATAACTTTTTTGGTGAACAAGGCATGGCTAAAGCAGGACTTATATTTTTGAATGATAAATATAATAAGCAAAATCAGCGTGGCTTGATAAAAGTCAGCAATAAGATGACTGACAATCTGAAAGCAGCATTATGCTTTGTAAAAGAGATTGACAATCAAAAAGTGATTGTAAGAAGTGTAGGCGTTTCAGGGATATTGAAAAAAGCTTATGAAAAATATATCAGTGCATAAAAATAGAGGAGGAGAATAAAAATGGAACCAGTTTCACACCAAATGATGGGTTATGATAGGGCTATAACTATGTTTAGTCCTGACGGAAGATTATTACAGGTTGAGTATGCTAAAAAAACAGTACGCCAAGGTTCAACAGCAATAGGATTGGTCTGTAAAGATGGAATATTGTTTGTAACAGACAAAAGGATCATCGACGGATTAATAGTTCCTGAATCTGTTGAAAAGATATGGCAGATTGATGATCATATAGGAGCAACTGCTTCTGGAATATTATCAGATGCTCGTGTTCTTATCGAAAGATCACAGGTTAAGGCTCAGCAGCATAGAGTGACTTATGATACTATGATCGATACTTTAACAATCGTAAAAGATATCTGTGAATTAAAACAGATATGCACTCAATCAGCAGGATTAAGGCCTTTTGGCGTTAGTCTATTGATTGGCGGAATAGATAATGACGGTCCTAAATTATATGAGACAGATCCAACAGGAATCTATTTTGGATATAGAGCAAGCGCAATCGGAGAGTTTGAAACAGAAATAGAAGAGATACTTAAAAAACAATATAGGGATGATATGACAATTGATGACGGTTTTAAATTATGCATCCAAGCTTTGACAAAGATAATCGGCAAAGAAATAACTGCCGAAAGGATAGATGTTGCTTATATAAAAACAGATGAAAAGAAATTCAAGAGATTTAATAAGCAGATAATAGAAAAAGCAATCAAGACTCAAAAAAAGTAAATTGCAAAAATAATATTCAACTAGAAAGGTGAAAAATAAAATGGGAAACACAATAGTAAATGACAAGGATCTCGTTGTTCCAGGTGAAGAGTTAGCAAAAGGAATGGACTTCTTACCAGGAAAAGGAACATACAGAGACGGAGAAAATATTGTCGCTTCTATAGTCGGTATAATAAATATTGACGGAAGAACAATGAAGATAATTCCTCTAGCAGGAAAATACATTCCAAAAAGAAACGATACAATCGTAGGGCAGGTAAAAGATATCCTGATGAGCGGATGGATAATCGATACTGGTTCTGCATATGATGCTGTATTGAATGTAAAAGATGCATCATCTGATTTTATCGAAAAAGGCGCTGATTTGACTCAGTACTTTAATTTTGGAGAATATATTGTTGCAAAGATAGTAAATGTAACAAGCCAAAATTTGATCGATATAACTATGAGAGGACCTGGATTACACAAGTTAACTCATGGAAGAGTCATAAAGATAAACACCAATAAGGTTCCAAGAGTTATCGGAAAACAAGGCAGTATGGTAAGCATGATAAAACAAGCTACAGGCTGCAGGATAACTGTTGGTCAGAATGGATTGGTCTGGCTTCAAGGAGAACCCGAAAAAGAAATAATTGCAGTAAGCACAATAAAGATGATTGAGAAAAATGCTCATAAGACAGGTCTAACAGAAACCATAAAAGCATTTTTAGAGAAAGAGACAGGAGTAAAAGTCAGTGCAGAGATGCCTGAACCTAATAACGGAGTTGAGAAACATGAGTAGACCTGACAAAAGAAAAGTTGATGAAACAAGGCCTATTGAGGCTAAAGTTGGAATAATCCCTAGAGCAGACGGCTCTGCAATGTTCAAGATTGGACAGACTGTTGCTTATGCAGCTGTATATGGTCCAAGATCATTGTTTCCAAGATTCTTGAAAAATCCTGAAAAAGGAATTTTAAGATGCTATTACAATATGATGCCATTTTCTGGCTGTGGTGAGAGGATCAGGCCAGGAGGATCAAGAAGATCAAAAGAGATCTCTATGGTAACAGAAAATGCTTTATCTTCTGTTGTTGATCTAAGGGATTTCCCAAATACTGTAGTTGATGTATTTATTGAGATGCCGCAGACAGATGCAGGTACAAGATGTGCAGGAATATGCGCAGCATCAATGGCTTTGGCTGATGCAGGAATCTCTATGAAAGAGATGGTTGCAGCAGTAGCAGTTGGCTTAGTAAATGGAAAACCAGTTGTTGACTTAAGCAAAGAAGAAGAAGATCTTGAAGGAGCAGTTGATGTTCCAGTTGCAGTCCTTCCTAGAAGCAAGGAAGTAGTTTTATTGCAGCTAGATGGAGAAATAAAACCAGAATCTCTTAAAGAAGCGATTAAGATGGGAATAGAAGCAGCTCAAAAAATCAATGAAATTCAGAAAGAAACATTGAAACAGAAATATAAGGGTGAATAAAAATGTACGAAGACTTAAAATCACATATGGAAGAATTTTTCAAACGCGGAATAAGATTTGACGGAAGAAAATTCGATGAATACAGAAAAATAAGCGTTGAAACTGGAATCAGCAAAAGTGCAGAAGGTTCTGCCCGTGTAAAGATAGGCGAGACCGATGTAATGGCTGGAGTTAAATTTGAGATAGGAAAACCTTATCCAGATTCACCAAATGAAGGGACAATAATGGTAGGAGCTGAGCTTTTGCCTTTATCAAATCCAGAATTTGAACCAGGACCTCCATCAATCAGAGCAGTTGAATTAGCTAGGGTTGTTGATAGAGGAATAAGAGAATCAAAAGTTCTTGATTTTGAAAAGCTTTGTATCAAAGAAGGTGAACAATGTTGGATAGTAACTATAGATGTAATGACTATAAACGTTGACGGAAACTTGTTTGATGCAGCAGCATTAGCAGCAATGATCGCTTTAAAAGAAGCAAGAATACCTAAAGTAGAAGATGGCAGGGTAGATTATCATGAATTAACAAAAGAGAAGCTTCCTTTGAGCAAAAAAGATCCAGTTTCAGTAACTGTCTGTAAAATTGGTAATACTTATATAGTCGATCCAACCAACGAAGAAGAGAGTGTAGTTGATTCAAGATTGACTGTAGCAACAACCAAAGAAGGATTGATATGTGCTATGCAGAAAGGCGGAGTAGATCCTTTAAGTGCAGATGATATTGACAAGATGGTTGAATTGGCTGCTAAAAAATGCGATGAACTTCGTGTTCATATCAAGTGAGGTTGTAAAATGGTAACTGACATAAAAGAAAAAGATACTGTAACTGACTTTACAAAGTATGAAAGAGCCAGGATGATTGGCTCAAGAGCTTTGCAGATAGCGATGGGTGCTCCATTTTTAGTTAAGATGGATAATGAACAGTTAATAAAACTAAAGTTCAATCCAGTTGAGATTGCAAAAGCAGAATATGCTGAAGGAGCAATCCCTATAACTATCAAAAGACCATTACCTAAGCCCAAAGTGGCTTAAGCTTTTTATTTTTTAATTATTTATTTCTTTTAGATTTATACAACAGATTTCAAAGCATGCTCTTCAATAAATGATTTTAATCTTGAAACATCTGTCTTTTCCATAGTCTCATATCTTTGAGGTAAACTAGTAATATTTTGGTACCTTTGAGGAATTGTAGGTTCTATTCCAAGTGCTCTTTGTATAAGATCTCTAAACTTAGCAGCTTTTGCTGTTTCAAGGCATACTAAAGGAACATTTTCTTCAGAATATTGTAGTCCAACCTTTACTCCATCTGCTGTGTGACCATCAATCATGTAACCAGATTTTTGATGAACATAACGTATAATCTCTTCTCTATCTCTTTCAGTAGATTTTCCTGAGATAAATCCGCTTTGTTTAACTCTTTCAAATAAAGGCAATCCTAATAAACTAAATCCGCCGTGATTTGAAAGATACATAAGGCTTTTTACTGCTTTAGGATCCTCTCCAGCAATATAATATAAAAATCTCTCAAAATTAGATGCTTTTGAGATATCCATCGAAGGGCTGCTCGTTTGTATTACTTCATCTGTCTTTTTAGGTCTATATACTCCTGTCTTGAAGAACTGGTCAAGAACATCATTTTCATTTGTTGCTAAAATTAAATTCCTTATTGGCAGACCCATCTCTTTTGCATAGTATCCTGCTAAAATATCACCAAAATTTCCAGTAGGTACTGCAAAATCAACAAGGTCACCAACCTTTTTTCTAGATTGTGTTATAGCTCTAAAATAACCTTTAAAATAATAAACAATTTGAGCAGAAACACGTGCCCAATTTATTGAGTTTACTGCACCTAGATTAAATCTTGATTTGAATTCTAAATCATCATTAACTTCCTTGACCATATCCTGACAGTCATCAAAAACACCTTTAACAGCAACATTAAAGACATTAGGATCAAGAACAGATCTCATCTGAGCTGCTTGGAAAGGGCTCATTTTATCTAATGGGCTTAACATAAAAATATTTACTCTTTTTTTACCTCTAACCCCATAAATAGCTGCTGAACCTGTATCACCAGATGTTGCTCCAAGAATATTCATTACACCATTATTTTTTTCTAATAGATATTCAAACATATTGCCTAAGAACTGTAATGCAATATCTTTAAATGCTAATGTTGGACCTTGTGATAGATCTAAAAGATATTTATTTTTGTCAATCTCATTTAAAGGAGTTATTGATTGATTTTGGAAAGTTTCTTGTGTATATGTCTTTTGTATTAAACTTTCAAGATCACTAAACTTGATATCATCTGCATATTGGCACATTATTTGAAAAGCTAAATTTTGATAGTTCATACCATTCAGTAATCTCAATTGATCCAAAGAAACCTTAGGTATTTTTTCAGGTATGATTAATCCGCCATCATCTGCTAAACCCATCATAACCGAATCTGAAAAAGATATTGGTTTTATTCCGCCACGAGTGCTTATGTATTTCATTTCTTCACCTTTTAATGTATCATTACCGGATTAATTGGTTTGCCATCTAATAATTCTACTCTTGCAGCAATAGAAGGTCTTTCTTCAAGCGTATAAGGGAACACAATAGCCCAGATATTAACAATTTTTCCGCCTTTTGTTACTCTTTCTTCTCTGGGAACTACTGCAGAAACCCTATCTTCTAAGATATGCTTGAACTTTTCTGCTCTTCCAGGTATAAGCCAATGAGGTACAAGTTCTGCAGAAGGCATTCCTATAGCCTCTTCCGGCGTATATCCAAAAACTTTTTGTGCTGCAGGATTATAAAAATTTAATATTCCTTGATGATCCTGGCTTAACAAAGGTGAGTGTGAATAAAACAAAAGGGCTATATCTAAACATTTTTTATCCGACACCAAAGGAATTGCATCACCTAACATCTGGATTCCATACTCTCTAAGTGAATGCATAAGTGATTTGCCTAGCTGCCAATTCCTTGTAAAATAATCATCTAGGTTCATGTTTAAAAAATAAATATTTTTATCGTTTTGGACTATACATGCATAAGTATATTACATCTGTTAATGCTGTTAACTTTAAAACATCCTTGGCAGTTATCATAGGATGATCTCCTTCTATTATTGATATTTCATTCTCTGTTTTAAACCTGCCGCCAAGAATCACTAAGGTTTCAATATAGTCTCCTGTCGGGAATACATGAGGTTCTTCTTGTTGTGAAAACATTCCGTATGTTGGATTCTTATCTCTTCCTTGATTTAATTCCCAGCTTCCTACAACAGGATTATCTTTTGGATATAAGTTAGGAGTATCTCTTGCAAATTCTCCAGATAATAGATGCTCAATCCCAGGATACTGTTTTCTTAATTGTGCAGCATCTGGTTTGTTTTCCATGAATTCTTTTAATCCTTGATCCATTTTATTTCCCTCCGATAATTAAAATTAAAAAAATGAAAAAGATTTACTTTTTCATATTTTCTGGTCTTAAGTTCCTGCATTGATCTCCAACATCCCAGATATTTGGACCTGAAACTGCTGTATAGTTTGACTGCGGATTAAATCCTTTGCTTGCATAACTATCATTCAATCCATTAAATACAGGTAAATGAGCTCTTAAAAATACAGGACCCCAGTCCAAAGCTCCCCTTTGTGCTGTAGAGCTGCATTTTCCAATTAAAAATGCTACACCTTTTTTCTGATAGATTGGATTCAAGCTTTGTGTAAGTTCTTCTACTGTTTCATTAAATGCTTCGCTTGGAGAATGTCCATTTTGTATCAATGTTTCATACTGAGCTTCTATAGATCCAAGAACAACTCCTGCAAGACCAAAATTTGTTATCTGTCCGTTATAACTTCTTTCAGGTACCATTTCTCTTACATCAGCTCCTGCTCTCCACATTTCAGCTCCGTCTACTGCAGCTAGTTCTGCTTTAAGCTGTTCAGAATAATCTCTTCTGCTGTTTTTACGCAATACAGTTGCAGTTTCATCACCGCTTGAAACAGATTTGTAAAGTACATCCATAACCTGTTTTGCTGCTGCTCTTGCTGCATCTTGATAGGTTTTTACTGTTCCAATCTTATTATATTTTCTTGCTTGTTCATAAACTCCATTAGCTCCTTTTGCCCCTATTAATGGAAGAATAACCTGTGTTAATTGTTCAGATGATTCTATAAATGCTTCTTCAGGGTTAAGACCTTTTCTCAACAAAGAATAATAACTTGCTTCTGCTATTCCCCATAATTCTCCAAGAAGGATTGCTCTCTCTCCAGTTAGGTCGCTGTAAACTTCATTTTGAAAAGTTGTAGGAAATAAAAATCCAGATCCGACTCCAATTCCAACAGCTAAAGTTCTTTCTAAAGCTCTTCCTGTAGTATCTTGGCCAACAGCATAGCTTGAATTTATTCCGCTTCCTGCCAAGAAGTTAGCTCTTACGCTGCTTCCTGCTCCTTTTGGAGCAACCATTATCACATCGATATCAGATGGAGGAATGACTCCTGTCTGGTCTTTGTAAACTGCTGAAAATCCATGTGAAAAATAGAGTGCATCTCCTTTTTTCAGGTTTGGTTTAATATGGGTTTCCCATATGATTTTTTGAGCTGCATCAGAAACAAGATACTGGATGATTGTTCCTTTTTGAACAGCTTCTTCAACAGGAAATAAAGTTTGGCCTGGAACCCATCCGTCTGCTACTGCTTTTTTCCAGTCTCCTTCAAACTTAGGATCTTGGCCTACAATAACATTAAAACCATTGTCTTTCATATTCATAGACTGTGCAGGTCCTTGGACACCATATCCAATGACTGCAACTGTTTCATCTTTTAAAACATTTCTTGCTTTTTCCAAAGGAAATTCTTCCCTTGTAACAACATCTTCTAATACTCCACCAAAATTAATTTGCATTTTTATCTTCCTCCATTTAGTTTATTTTTGATTTTTATTTTGCAAACAATGCTCTGTAATTAATTAAAATTTCATCTTGTACTGGATTTTCCACTCTTTTCCAGCTATCTCGTCTGCAGTCAAACGCAAGCTCGTCTCCTAAATAGTTTATCTGTTTTTTATTTCTGTCAATTTCAACTTGGTCGCCATCTCTCAATAACGCGATTGGTCCTCCGTTATATGCTTCTGGTGCAACATGACCTACACAATTACCAGCTGTTCCTCCAGAAAATCTTCCATCTGTTATTAGAGCAACATAGAGATCTAGTCCTAATTCTTTTATTGCTGAAGTTGCCCTTAACATCTCCGGCATTCCAGGAGCCCCTGCAGGCCCAACAGACCTTATTACAACTACATCGCCTTTTTGAACTTTGCCTGCATTTATATAATCTGTTGCTGTCTGTTCATCATCAAAAACTCTTGCAGTATAAACTCCTCTTGCAGGAACTGCAGGATTGATTCCGCTTTCTTTTATTACAGAACCTTCTGGAGCTAAATTTCCTCTGTAAACAGCAATTCCTCCTGTTTGAGAATGGGGATTCTCTAAACTTCTGATTACATCTGTCTGTCCATTATCAAAAACTTCTTCTAACCTTTGCTGTAAAAGTCCTGTAATTGTCTTTGTATCATATTCAGTTCCGATTACTTTTAACAGATTCCCTAATCTTTTCATAACAACAGGTATTCCTCCTGCTCTCTCAAAATCAAGCATCCTATATTGGCTTGCTGGAGAAATCCTTACAAGATTAGGTGTTCTTTCGCTGATCTCATTTATTCTGTCTAGATCAAAATCATATCCTGCTGCTTTAGCAATTGCAGGAACATGTAAAACTGTATTTGTTGATGCGCCAATAGCCATATCAACAACAAATGCATTGTAAAATGCTTCTTCAGTTAGAACATCTTCTAGTGTAACACCTCTTTCAATCATTTGCATGACTTGCCTTCCTGTTTCTGTTGCAAGCCTAAGTTTTTTATTATCAACCGCATGGGTTGTTGCCATTCCAGGAAGAGTTAATCCCAAAGCTTCTGTTACACAAGCCATTGAATTTGCTGTAAATAATCCAGCACAGCTTCCAGGTCCTGGACAGCTTAGTTCCATAACCTGTTCATATTTTTCATCTGAAATCCTTCCCAGCTTGTGGCTGGCTTCTGCTCCAAATGCACTTACAACATCCAATGCTACCATCGCTTTTTTATCTACATCCCACATATAGCCGGGCATCATAGGACCAGGTGTAACAAAACCTCCTGCCAAATGCTTAAGTCTAGCTGCAGCCATCAACTGACCAGGAATATTTTTATCACATGCAGGGATATAAACAACACCTTGAAATAATCCGCTATAAGCTTTAACATTGGCAATAACAGAGTCTCTATTTAATTCTCTTGAAGGCAAACTATAATTCATACCATCATGACCCATTGCAATTCCATCACATATTCCTACCCCTGAAGTTATTTTTATGCCTGTACCACCATTAGATTCTATTCCTCTTTTTACTGCATTTGCTAATTCTTCTAATCTTAAGTGTCCAGGACAAATCTCATTTGGAGAATATACTATTGCAACAAAAGGTTTGTCAATCTGTTCTTTATCTAATCCTGTTCCATGCAAGCATGCTCGTGCTGCTGGTAATTGTTTAACTTCATCTGCATTCATTTTTTTCACCTTCTAAATATTTTATCTTAATTTATTAAGCGCTTCTATAACAATTTCTTTATCTACATGCTCAGCATACTGCTTACCAAAAGGATGCATTTTTCCTATTGTTAAAGGCAAGCAATATCTTGCTTTTCCATTTTTTGCTTTTTTATCGCTTAAAGTTATCTCTATTATCTGCTCATTAGATATATATTCTGGAATTTTAGTAGGCATTATAATTCTTTGAAATAATTTATCTTGTCTTTCTAAATCATCAGATGGGAAGCAGCAAAATTCATTTGCAATCCTTCCTGCAACCATCATTCCTAAGGCTACAGCTTCTCCATGTAGTAATTTATAGCGGCTTGCTGATTCTATAGCATGACCTACTGTATGACCATAATTTAAAATCCTCCTTAATCCTTTTTCATTAGGATCTATCTCAACAACAGTTCCTTTTATCCTTGAATTCTGTTTTGCAAGATATAAAAGTGATTCTTGATCTCTATTTATTATAAGATTTAGATTCTCTTCAATATAATTGAAAAATTCTGCATCCTGTATAATTCCATGTTTTATGACTTCAACAAGACCAGCATTATAATTCCTGTCATCTAATGTGCCAAGAGTTGACACATCCATATAGACACGCCATGGTTGTTTGAACAATCCAGCAAGATTTTTTCCTGCTCTTAAGTCAACACCAGTTTTTCCTCCTACTGAAGAATCTGCCTGAGCTAATGTTGTTGTAGGGATCTGCACATAAGGAACTCCTCTGTTGATCAATCCAGAAACGCATCCAACTAGATCTCCAACAACTCCGCCACCTAATGCTAGAATCATTGTATCTCTGTTATATTTTGCTTCTCCAAGCTGTTCAAGAACATCTGCAATAGTATAGATTGTTTTATTTTCTTCTCCTTCTGGAAAAGTGAATGTTTTACAGTCCAAGCCAGCCATCTTCAGATGAGTTTCTAAAAATCTTGCATATAATGGTCCTACTTTAGAATCAGTTATTATTGCAAATTTAGAAATTTGAGGCATCTCTTCTTTTAATTCTTCAGCAATCCTTGGAAATAGATCAACACCTATAACTATCTTATAAGAATCGTTTATTTTTCTTTCAAGATTCAATTCTACTGTGTCATAGGTTTGGTTTACCATCTTATTCCTTTGGTTTATCTCCAATTAATCCAACCTTTCTTGCAAAAGCAAACAATCCGCCAGCTTCTACTACAGGTTTAACATAACCTAAAGGTTCTATCTCATAATCTGTCTTTTTAGTTAGATTATAGACTCTATTATTTACCAGATCAACTTCAACTTCATCTCCTGTTTCAAATTTGTCTGAAATATCTTCACGTGAAGTTGCTGGCAGTAATTCACCTGTTGCAACGCAATTTTCAAAAAAGATTCTTGCATAGCCTTTTGCAACAACAACTTCTACTCCTGCCGCCCCTAATGCATTTGCTGCATGCTCTCTAGAACTTCCGCAGCCAAAACCTTTTCCAGCAGTTATAACTTTATATCTTGCTTTTGCTGTTCCGTCTGCAATTCCAGGCCGTTCTTCCAATGTTATGAAAGGATGATCTTTTTTGAAATCATCTGGTAATCCATCAAAAGCATAGCTTCCTAATTTTAATCTTTCATCTGGTTTTGCAGGATTCCAAGTTAATCTATCTGCAGGTATCATCTGGTCTGTATCTATATTATTTTTCAAAGCATAATCGATTCCTTTTATTGTGTCTGCCATCTTCTTACCTCACAAGTCCCTAAGATCTGTCAATTTTCCTTTTATAGCAGATGCTGCTGCTGTAAACGGGGAAACTAGATACACATTTCCAGAACCCATCCTTTTTGGAAAATTTCTATTTGTTGTTGATGCTCTATTATGATTAGGTTCATCATTTATCCTTCCATAAGTATCTTTTGGTCCTCCTAAGCATGCTGCACATGATGGTTGACCCATACTATTCATATCTGCTCCTGATTCTTCAAAAATGTTATATAATGTTTTTCCACCTATTTTTTCTGTTTGTATAAAATCTACAACTTCACATGTTGCAGGAACCAATAACAAAGGGATAGATGCTTTTTTTCCATATCTATAAAATACCATTGCAGCATCAAAGAAATCTTTTTTCTTTCCGCCAGTGCAGCTTCCGATGTATACACTGTCAAGCTTAACATCTAAGTCTCTGACCCTTTTTACATTTCCTGGTGAATGAGGGCATGCTGCCATCGGTTCTATCTGAGAAGCGTCCCAAACAAACTTTTTCAGATATTTTGCTTCAGGATCGCTTTGCAGCTCTTGAATCAATTTTTTTAAGTTAGAACATTCACTTCTAGACATACTTCTTCTTAATCGTACATAATCTAAAGTTTTTTCATCAGGTGCAATTATTCCATTGCCACCAGCTTCGATAGCCATATTACATATTGTCATTCTGTCTTCAATTCCTAATCTTTCTATTGCAGGTCCGCAAAATTCCATGGCTTTGAAATCAGCACCATCTGTACCAATTTCCCCTATGATTTTCAGGATGACATCTTTAGCACTTGTATAGGCTGGCAATAAATTTTCAAGCCTAAACTTTATTGATTCAGGAACATTCATAAGAGCATGGCCTGTCCCAAGAATATATGCTCCTGTAGTATTGCCTATACCTGCTGAAACAGTACCTAAAGCTCCATGGGTACAAGTATGGCTGTCTGTACCAAAAATTACCTGTCCTGGCTTGACATGGCCTGCTTCAGGCAATGCAACATGGCATACTCCTCTATAACGAGGAGTTTCGACATCATAAAAATTAGTAATTCCTTGTTCTTTTGCAAAATCTCTCATAACTTGTATATTTCTTGCAGCTGTTGCATCTTTTGTAAAAATATAATGGTCAGGTATTATAACAACTTTTCTAGGATCCCAAACTCTAGCATTTCTTCCAAATTCCTGATAGAATATTCCTGAAGTTGGAGGTCCGCATACATCATGTGTCAATAAAAGATCAACATTTACAACACGTCCGTTTCCGTTTAATTTTTTGGTTTTTTCCCAATCGGTATTTCCATCAATTATCTTTTCAGTTATTGTCCTTCCTGACATTTTAAGCAGCCCCCCTAATATAATGACATATCGCGTCTCCCATCTCAGATGTTGAGACTAATTTATATCCTGGTTCCCAAATATCCTTGGTCCTTACAACACCAAGTGCTTTTGTTATCGCTTTGTTAATCATCTGCGCTCCTTCTCTGTCACCTAAATTTTCTATAAGCATTGCACAGCTTCTTATCTGGGCAATAGGATTTGCTATGTTCTGTCCTGCAATATCAGGAGCAGTTCCTGCAATCTGTTCATAGATTCCAAAACCATCTGCATTTTCTGAAGATGACGGCAATAATCCTAAAGATTTGCCTACAACTGCACCAGCCAGATCAGATTTTATATCTCCTACCATATTGCATGCAACTACTGTATTTAATGAAGCAGGATCTGTCAATAGTCTGGCTACGCTTTGTCTGATATTGTTATGTCTTAAGTTATATCCTTTAGCTCTTGAATCTTCATCAAGCACTCTTCCCCAGAATGCATAAGTCGGAATACCATCTATCTCTAAAGAATCAAGATCTTCTTTTCCGAAAAGCTGTTTTCCAGCTCTTCTTGCAACAATTGCAAGATCTTCAATCGTTTTTCTATCATAAAAATTAGTGTCATAGCAGAAATCTTTTCCAGCAAGCCTTTTTCCAAAATATAATCCGCTGCAAAGCTCTCTTATGCATGTCCTGTACAATCCGTTTTCTTTTATGTCCTGCAAAGCTGCTTTATTTACAGGAACACTGCCTGATACGACATCTACTATTGTCTGCAAAAAATCTCCAAACATTGCATCAGCAACTACAATTGTGTTAGCATATTTTTCAGGATTTGATGCAATCTGCATTCCTGCATTGTCTATGATCAGCTGGCCCGTAGGTTTTTTATTTTTATCCCAGTTTGTTGCAGGATTCAAAGTTACCTGTCCTGCATATTGCATTGCAACTTCATCAAAAACTTCACTTAGCATCTTTTCTGATATAAGAACATTATATTTAGAAGCGCACATGATCATCTTTCCTGTTGCTTTTGCTTTTTCAAAAGCTTCTGTTACTGTTTTTTCTAATCTTGATCTTGTAAAAGGTTTCATTGTCCATGCATGGCTTCCATCTGGGCTTACATATGATCCCTTGTCTCCTTGTAACGGATTAAACATAGACTCATCAGGACTGACAATTTCAAAACCAGATACAGATACCGGATTTCTGAATAAGGTTGAATTATGGGCTAATATAGGATCTATTATCATAGGCCTGTTATTATTTACATTGTATCTTGCTCTCATAGCAAGCAAAGAAAGCTCTGCTGTTCTTTTTGGAAGATCTGATCTTCCTACAGAACCAAAAACAATTGCACCTTTATTGTCTCTTGCCCAATCCATCAAATCTAGAGTTTCCTGAGGCAATGTCAATTTTGTTTTTTCTTCATCAGACCAATCATCAATAGCTTTTTTCTGTTCAGCAGTCATTCCGGCAGTGGCTACATCAAAAGCAGGACCTCCCATCTTGCCATATCTGAATTCAAAAGAATAACCTCTGATCTGACCAAGAACATCCATTACTTCTACGCCCTCTCTAGTTATTTCAGGGCCAATCCCATCAGCAGGAACTACAGCAATTTTGTATATTTTCATCTTTATACCCCCTATTCCATGATAGATAGCGGTTTGCTTGTTGCATCGCTATTTGATTTTGATAACATTGGAAGATTTCCAAAATCTTCTTGTGCAAGATCTGCTGCAAATTTATCATGTATAGATAAATCTCCAAGTAATCCTGGCTGATCAATCTGATAAACAAACTGCAGTCCTCCAGCAGGATTCCCTCTTATGCACATTACATCTCTTAATGAATCAAATAAAAATTCAGGTTTTTCCTGGAATAATCTTGCTTTTGAATGATATCCTGTTGTAACACCTATAGAATGCATTCCAGCACGTTTTGCAGCAATTATATCGTGCGCCATATCACCAACATAAATCATGTTTTGAGGCTTTTCACAAAATCTTTCAGCAAGATTCAATAATTCTGCTTTTTTGTCGCGTGCATCTCCGTCAATAAAATCGATATACTGAAACAGACCATATTCTATTGCTTCATTTACAAGGTTATCATGGGGATGGCTGCTTATTACAGCAATTCTTTTCATCTGCTTTTTTAGATATTGTAAAACTTCTTCTGAATCAGGATAAACTGTAGGAAAATTTCCTAATCTCATCTGAAGATTATATTCTCTTCCATAAATAGAATGAATCTCTTCTTTATCAAGGTCTACGTCATGATTATGCATAAACTGACCTATGGTTGTATCTGTTTGGCTTAGCCATTCTTGAAATACGATCTTTTCAATGCCAAATTTTTCAAGCATAGCCATATTTGCAGCATAGACTGGTTTTCTATCATCGCTTAAAGTTCCGCTCCAGTCAAAAACAAAAAAATTTGGACTTCCAAGATATCTTATAGGATTATCAGCAACTTGCGCTTCCAAAAAAGTAGTATTGTCTTTGATGTATCCCACCCGAATGATTTACGAAACTAAAGCTTTCTTATAAACCTTTTCTTTGTTACTATTATAAAATGCTAATATTTAAAAATAAGTATATAATTTCAGATTTGATGGAAACTTTAGACAATCTATTGGTTACAGAAGAAATTAATGATCTGTTTAGATTTTCAACCGGAGATCCTAATCTGGTCCATGATCCTGAATATATGAAAGGATTTGGGAAATATCCTATTGTATTAGGGACTTTTATTGAATCTATAGCTCTTAAGGCAGTTAAAGATATGGTTCCTAAAGATCATTATCTTGTTTCTTTAGAAACATCATTCAAAGATTTTCTCTCTGTAGGTGAAAGATTTTCTATGTCAATAGATCCTAAACATGATGAATTTGGAACAGGAACTTATGATGTGACTGTATCAAAAAAAGATGGAGAAAAACAAAAAGATGTTGCTCAGATCAATTTAGTATTTTCATATATTCCAGAAACAATGCCTGGTTTTCAGCCTATCAATCCTAATATATTTTCATATGATCTGCTTTTGACAGACTTATCAAAATTTTCAAAAGCTTTAGGTCCAGAAGAAGATAATTGTTTGGAATTTACATTAGCTTCAAGATCAGGTGTTATTGCTCAGGCAGCTCAAACAGGAGCAAAAGCATATCCTGGTTTAGAGATTTTAAAGAGTGATGATCTATTTCCTATATATGCTAAACATAGCTTAAAAGCAACATTTTATCTGCAATCTGTTGACCAAGGTTCAAGGATACTAGCAAATCTTTTAGTGGGTGTAGACAATTCATCTAAAAGACCTGTTGTTAATACAGAAGTATTGGGCTATAATGCTGCACGTGAACCTTTATATCATTCAAAAGCAGTAATACAGACAATCCCTAGAAAGATTGTATTTGGCAAGATGTTAAAAGATTTGCCTAAAAACTAAAAGTTTATAAACACCTCAAAGTTTCTCATTATTATAGCTATCATCGATAGCAAATCTAGTGCCGCAAGGCGCGAATAAATAAGTGATAAAATATGGCAAGCATATATGATGTTGATCCGACTGAACTTATAGAAAAAGCAGCTGAAGATCTAAAAAAGAATGAAAGCATTAAACCTCCAGTATGGGCAGGTCTTGTAAAAACAGGAATGCATCGTGAAAGAGCACCAATAAGATTAGACTGGTGGTATGTTAGAGTAGCAGCTGTTCTAAGAACATTATATATCTCAAGTCCTATCGGAGTTTCAAAATTAAGAGTCAAATATGGCGGAAGAAAAAGAAGAGGATATAGACCTCCTCATTTCTATAAAGGTTCTGGAAATATTTTAAGAAAAGTTCTACAACAATTAGAAAAAGCAGGATTTGCAAAAAAAGAAGAAAAATCAGGACATAAAGGAAGAGCAATAACTCCTCAAGGAAAATCATTCTTAGACAAAATAGCAACACAGATCTATAAATTAACACCTAAAGAGATGGCTGTTGCTGAAAAACAGGAAGCAAAAGTTGAAGAGCCTAAAAAAGAAGCTCCAGCTCCAAAACCTGTGAAAGAAAAAAAACTTAAAGTTCAACCAGAACCTGTTCAAACAACACAATAAAAATGGCAAGATACAAACATCCAGCAAGGAAACAAAGGCTAGCAAAAAGGCATAAACAGACTAGATGGGCACCTTATTGGACAGTCATGAAAATTTATGGTAAAGGAAGAAGGGTTCATCCTTCAAGACATACAGCAGTAAAGAGAAGCTGGAGAAGAATCAAATTAAAGGTATAAAATGGCTGATAAAACTAAATCTAAGGAAGAGAAGATTGTTTTGGAAAGAGTCTATAATGTTCCTTTAAGAAGAGAATGGCTTAAAGCTCCTAAATACAAAAGAGCAAAAAAAGCTATAAATGCTCTAAAAGAGTTTGTTGCTAAAAATATGAAGAGCCAGGATGTAAGGATCGGAACATTCGCAAATTTAGCAATATGGAAACACGGAATAAAAAATCCCCCTCATCATCTTAAAGTTAAATGCACTAAATATGAAGATAATAAAGTGATTGCAGAATTAGATGCACATCCTAATGCAAAAGTTCCTTCTGTTCTGATTAAAGCAAGAGCCAAAGCAGAAAAGAAACCAAAGAAAGCAAAAGAAGAAACACCAGTAGAAAAATTAGAAGAGAAAGAAAAAGAGATAAAAGCAGAAAATGCTGAAAAATCCAAAGAGATTGAAGCAGAAGAAGTTAAAGAGATGAAAAAAGAATCTCAGGCTCCAAGACCAAGAGGCCATGAAACCTTTGCTAAAGAACAGAAACAATTTGAAAAACCAGATTATCTGAAATCACCTAAATCTTCCCAGAAGATGGCTGGCGGAGAACATAAGCAGCAGGCAAAATCAGCTTAAAATTTTCTATAATTTTTAATCAAAACTTATTTTTTCCTGATAAAGAATACAAAAGATACTATACTGATCAATCCTGCGAACAAGAATGCATAATCTGGATTTATGCTCCATAAGAATCCTGCAATTACTGAAGCTGGAAGATATACTAATCCTGTTGCAAAATTATATACTCCGATTGCTGTGCCTTTTCTGTTTGGCTCTAAGTTTGTTATGTAAGCTTTGCTTTGGCTCTCATCAATAGCATAAAATATTCCGAAAAGAACAAATAATATTATTATTTCAATTCGTGTAGATGCAAAGATAAACCATAAACACATTATAAGATAGAGGATATATTCTGCTGCTATTATTTTTTTCAATCCTATCTTGTCTCCTATCTTTCCGATAGGTACAGCGGTTAATACAAATGCAAGATTAAACAAAGCATATAAAAGAACAACATCTTTTATAGCAAATCCGACAATATACGCTTTTAACAACAAAAAACTAAAACTAAAATAAGCTAAAGAAAATATTGCAGTTGTATAAAAATAATGCTTGAACTTTTTATTCAGTTTTTTATAGACTTTGAAGATATTTTCTTTTTTTAATGGTTCAGCTTCTTTTTCTTTAACTCTGGTTAATAAAATAACCGAAGCTATTGCAGGTATTAATGCTATTATGAACAATAAACCAAAAGTTGAATCAGTCTGACCCATCCAACTTATTATAAGATAGGCTAACAAAGGCCCTAATACTGCTCCGGATTTATCAAGAGCCTTGTGCAGTCCGAAAGAATACCCTTTATTTTTCTTATCTGCTAAAGATGCTAACCATGAATCTCTTGGAGGCCCTCTGAAAGATTTTCCTAATCTTTCAACAATCCTAAACAAAGATGCTGCTAATACTGAGCTAGGGACCAATAATATTGTTTTTGCTATTGTTGAAAATGTATAGCCTGCTGTTGCTAAAACCTTTCTTTTTCCTGTTTTGTCTGATATAAATCCGGAAATATAGTCTAAAGATGAAGCTGCAAAATCTGCAAGTCCTTCGATCAATCCTAACAATACGGTTGATGCACCTAAGATTACAGTGAAAAATATAGAGAATACTGAAAAGATCATCTCAGAACTTAGATCAGTCAAGAAACTTACAATGCCCAATAAAAATATGTTTTTATTGACACCTAAGATCTTTTTTGCCATATAAGTCCGTTATAACTTTCATTTAATAAAGGTTTTGTTTAAAAACATAAGATTATTAAACCGATATATATTCTCCAGTATACCAATCAGAGTGTGTAAAATGGATGAAACAAATAATCAAATTATAGAATCTTCTAAAGAAGAAATTCAAGAAAAAAAGAATCTTCTCCCTTTTGAGAGAAAAGTGATTTCTATCATAACTAGGATACCTAACGCAAATATATCTGGAAAATATGGTAAATCTCCTGGTAAACGAAGTGTTGAAGAATTGTTAAATTATGGGATTGTAAATATAAATAAACCCAAAGGACCAACTTCTCATGAAGTCTCTTCTTTTGTCCAAAAAATATTAAATGTAAATAAATCTGGTCATTCTGGAACTTTGGATCCTAATGTAACAGGTGTTTTACCAACAGCTCTAGGAAGAGCGACAAGGATAGTTCAGCATCTGTTGACAGCAGGAAAAGAATATGTTGCTATAATGCATATGCATAAAGAGGTTGATGAAAAGACCTTAAGAAAAGTTATCAATCAATTTATAGGAAAGATAGATCAATTACCACCTATAAAATCAGCTGTAAAAAGACAGTGGAGAGAACGTAAAATCTATTATATTGATATTATGGAAATAAGAGGAAAAGAAGTTCTGATGAGGATAGGCTGTGAAGCAGGAACATATATAAGAAAACTTATCCATGATATCGGTCAAAGATTAGGTTTTGGTGCGCAGATGGCTGAATTGATAAGAACAAAAGCAGCCTCTTTTGACGATAAAGATATGTGGACTTTGCAGGACTTGGCAGATGCTTATTGGTTCTACAAAAATGAAGGCAATGAAAAATATATCAGAAAAGTTGTTTTGCCGATTGAAAGGGCAGTAGACCATCTAAAGAAAATATGGGTTACAGACTCTGCTATCAACAGCTTATGCCACGGGGCAAATCTAAAGATACCTGGTGTTGCAATGCTAAATGATAAGATAGAACCCGAAGATGATGTTGCTATCATGACTCTAAAAAATGAGCTGATTGCAACAGGAAAAGCAAAACTAGCTTCTAAGTATATAATGAAAAAAACAAAAGGCGTTGTTGCAGACACTTCTCAAGTTTTTATGATCCAAGATACTTATCCTAAGATGGGTTAATCAGCAGTAAATAATTTTGAATCATGAACATCAAATATCCCTAATCTAGCTCCTGCATCAAGCCATCCATGAGCATAGTTCAATGCAGCAAAAGCATTCACATAATCTTTTTTCTTAGCAAAATGTTCTGCATCAGAGACATATCTTTTTATAATGTCTAAAAAATCTTCACGTTCCTCTTTAAGATTTGTCCTGTTTCCAGACTTTTCAGCCATAGCTAAAGCTTTTTTTGTAACGCTAAAATATTTTTCAAGCTTCTCATCCGTTATCTTGTCCATAATTACTGTATATAGCCTTTATTTTTATATATTTGGTTTTCTAAATACTATTCATAGAAAGTTTTATAAATAGCCTAAAATCCCTCTACACTATGGCAAGATTAAGGAAATTTTGTGGATATAGAAGATTAGAAAGGCCTTATACAAGAGTTTCTAAATACAAGAGCAAATCTTATATCAAATCAGACCCTAGACATGTTGTTGTAAGATTTGATATGGGCAATCAGGTTAAAAAGTTTGAATATATCTTAGATCTAAAATCAAAAGCTGCTTTACAGATCAGGCATAATGCAATCGAATCTGCAAGACAGACATGCAACAAGATGCTTGAAAACAAGATAGGCACTAATGATTATTCAATGAAAGTAATGATATTTCCTCATCATATTCTAAGGGAAAATCCTTTAGCAGCAGGAGCTGGAGCAGACAGATTTTCAACAGGTATGGCTCACAGTTTTGGAAAACCTATCAGTGTAGCTGCTCAGGTAAAAAAAGGCCAGACCATGTTCAGAGTCTGTGTAAACAAAGACAAGCTTGATGTAGGATTAGCGTCTCTTAAAAGAGCTCAATATAAGTTTCCTTGCGGTTGCTTGATACAACAAACCAAAGCTAAATAATTATAACATCTTCTTTAATTTTATATATTTGGTACGAGTACATTCATGTTTTGCTTTTGACCTAAACTGGAAACTTATCTTTTCCTGAAATCTGCAGTTGAAGAAACAGTTGCATAAGTTTACTATTCCATGCATGTCTTCCATATATTTACAAAGTGCCTTGTCTGGAAGCATACTTATATACAAATCAAACTCTTCCTGAGTCTTTTCATATACAAGATGCTGCTGGTTTTCCATGTTCCCCCAGCTTAATATAGCTGTTTTAGTATATATACCTTTATAATAGGAGCCTTATTTTATAACTACTCCTAAATAACAAAAGATTTATATATTAGAAGTAATTTTAAGGCTATATATTAATTAAATTTATATGGGGGTTAAAATATGAATAAAACAATTTTTGGAGTTTTAATAGCTTTATTAGTTCTAGGCTTAGCACAGTTTGCAAGTGCTGCAGAAAGCGGGTGCTTTAATGTAGAAATAGATGTTAATGATGATCAGGTAAAACCTGGAGAATCCTTTACAGTAGAAGTAACTGTTGAAAATAATTATACTATGGATATGGATGATGATGAAGATGTTGACATCAGCATAGACAGCATGGATGATGGTGAAGATGATTATGAAGATGACGGCACAGTTGACCAGCTTGATGAAGATCAAGATGAAAGCATAGAGTTTGATGTTGAAGTTCCTTATACTATTGACGAAGGTAACTATGATATCACTGTTACTGTCAGTGGAGAAACAACAAACGGAACAGAATGTGAAACTGTTGTTAATTCAACTGTAGAAGTTAAAAAAGATAAACACGAATTGATATTAAAACAGCCTACAGTAAGTTTAGAAACTTTAAAATGCTCAAGAACAACTGAAGTTACATCTACAATATACAATATTGGAGATAGCGATGAAGACGTTGAATTAAGCGTTTATAACATGGATTTGGGTATTAACCAGAAACAAACATTTGATCTAGATTCTGGCAATGATGAAGATGACATAAAAGCAACAAAAACATTCAGCTTAGACTTAAAAAATGTTGAAGCAGGCTCTTATACATTTTATGTAAAAGCAGCTTATGACGATTTAAATGCACAAGAAACACAGACATTCAGCCTTAAAGTTGAAGATTGTGCAACAGCTAAACCAGCAACAACTACACCAGTTACTACAACTACACAACCAGCAACAACTACACCAGTTACAACTACAGTAGCACCTATCATGTCAGTTCCAGCAATTGTTCAAGAAGATTCATTTATGGAACAGTATGGCTCAGTAGTATTGCTAGCTTTAGCATACTTAGTCGTAATAATCGTAGGAATACTATTGGTTGTTAGTTTATTAAAGAAGAGATAAAATCTCTTTTTTTCTTTATTATTTTTAATTTTATAAAAAGCAAAAGGTTTAAAAACCATCCTCATTTTCTCTCTATAATATGGGCAATAAATCAAATGGATTAGGATCTGCAAAGAAACTTATGAAGAGAAGAAAGCAGAGCAAATGGTTAGACAAAAGATTTACTAGCAGAAAATTAGGATTAAAGATCAAATCAGACCCTTTAGAAGGGGCTTCTCAGGCAAAAGGTATTGTTCTAGAAAAAGTTCAGATCGAAGCTAAACAGCCAAACTCAGCTATGAGAAAATGTGTTAGAGTCCAATTAATCAAAAATGGAAAGCAGGTTACTGCAATGGCTCCTCGTGATGGTGCAACTAAGCTAATAGATGAACACGATGAAGTTGTTATCGAATGCATCGGCGGAGCAAAAGGCAAAACCAAAGGAGATTTGTCAGGTATAAGATGGCAGGTCATCAAAGTTAATGATCAAAGCTTAGATGCTTTACAAAAAAGAAAGATAGAAAAGGCAAGAAAGTAAAATGACTGAAATAAAAGCATTCAACAGATGGTCTACAGAAGGTATTGTTGTAGAAGATGTAGGAATAAAACCTTATGTTCAGTTACAGGCAAAAGTTGTTCCTAGGACTGGAGCTAGATATGCTGGAAACAGATTCCATAAATCTAAAGTGTTTATTGTTGAAAGATTGATGAATAAGATAATGATCCCAGGTCATAAGGGCAAAAAACATTTCAGATCATCTTCTAAAATAACTGGAAAAGCACATACTGCTTTTAACATTGTTGAAGACACTTTTAAGATAATCGAGAAACAGACAAAAGAAAATCCTATCAAAGTATTTGTAAAAGCATTGGAAAATGCTGCTCAGCGTGAAGAGATCATCACAATCGAATATGGTGGAGCTAGATATCCAAAAGCAGTTGAATGTGCTCCTCAGAGAAGGATTGACTTAGCTTTAAGGTATATGACCCAGGGAGCTTATCATAAATGCTTTAATTCAAAGAAAGGCATGGTAGATTGCCTAGCAGAAGAGATTATCAATGCTTATAGGTCAAGTGCAAATTCTAACGCAATAACAAAGAAGCTAGAGATTGAAAGACAGGCAGATTCTAGCAGATAAATTTTTAAATTATATTTGATTCTTATTGTTTATGAATCCTTTAAGAATAGCTGTTCCTATAATAGGTCCTTTAATGGACGATGCTTTAAGAGATATGGACAGAGCTGTAAATCTTGAAGTAGATATGATAGAATTAAGAATAGATTGTATAACTGATCCCAATTTAGAGAGATTATTAGAGCATTCTAAAATTCCAAAAATTGCAACAAACAGGGTAAAATACGAAGGCGGCAAGTTTGAAGGCTCTGAAGAGCAAAGAGTCGCTTTATTGCAAAATGCAATTAATCTTGGAGTAGAATATGTCGATATAGAGCTAGATTATTACTTTCAACATTTTTCTTTCCCCTCAGATGAATCTGCAAAACTGATTGTGTCTCATCATAATTTTGAAGGTGCACCCAAATATCTGGAAGATATCTACAGAATGAGTACCAGGAAAGATGCAGATATTATTAAAATTGCTGCGTGTGCTAATTCATTTGCAGATGTTATAAAAATGATGGAGCTTGTTTTTTATGCAGGAAGGACTATTGGATTAAATATGGATAAAAAAGACAATCTAAAATATGTAACTAAACAAGAGATATGTAATTTTCAAGAAATGTTTAGGGATATGATAGATGTGCCAGGCAGATTCTGGGATAATCTTGGAAACTGGACTGAATCTGGTGTGACTTACTCAGGTTTTTCAAGGGTTATATCTCCAGTCTTAGGATCTTATTTAACATTTGCATGTCTTCCAGGCAAGCCTTCTGCTCCTGGCCAGCTTACTGTTGAAGAATTAAGAGAATCCTGGAAAAAGCTGCAGATAGAATAATTAATAGTGTTATATCAGAAAATCCAAAATTTCTTTTGATGTTAGAACTTTGCCGAAGTGCGACTCTATATTTTTTAAGGTTGCTTTTTGAAGTTCATTATTTGATGTAAAAGTCAAATCTGAACAGAATAAGACATTAAAATCCTTCATCATCGCTGTTCTTGCAGTTGATTCACAGCATATATTGGTCATCAATCCAGTTATTATAATATTAACAATACCTCTTTCGTTTAACATTCTCCCTAATTGAGTATTAAAAAAAGCATCATATCTGTGTTTTTTTATTACTATATCCTCTTTTTCAGGTTTTAGTTCACTGATTATTTCAGAACCTTCATTTTTATCTCTTAACCCTTCTTTAGACAGCTCAGGAAATAATTTAGATTCTATAGGATTCATTTTAGGATCAAATATGTGTCTTGTATAAATGATAGTCATCTCTTTATCTTTGCAGTTCTGTATAAAATCTTTGAATTTCTGGAGATGTTTTTTTACTTCCTTAACTTCAAGGATACTATTTTCTTTTACAAAATCATTCTGCATATCTATTATTATCAAAGCAGTATTTTTCATATAAGTACTATAAGATGTATGATATAAAAATCTATCTAATCCGAAAGGTATATAAAACAGTTTGATTAAAATAAATCAGGTGATAATCATGGCTTTAAAACAACCAAATTCAGCAGACGAATGCTTATATTTTACTAGGAGAGAAACCGAAGATGGAGCTTCTATCATTGCTTGGGTATATAAAAAAGACTGTCCTAAATGCAAAAAAGCGAAGATGGGAAAACCAGTTGTAAAAGGCAAGGTAAAGATAAGAGCAGACATCTATGTTTGCCCATCTTGCGGTTATACAGAGCAGGAAACACCTCATGAAGAAAGCTGCATGATGGAAGTGATATATACCTGTCCAAAATGCAAATTTAATGGAGAAATCACAATCCCTTATATAAGGAAAAAAGCAAAACGTTTTGATATAGCTAAACAGAAAAAAGTTGCGATTGAAGCATTCATATTTGAATGTGCTAAATGTAAAGAAATAATCTACATAACCAAGAAATTAAAGTGATCTTCCTATATCTCTTAAATTAAATATAGGTATGATATAAGGCATCTGACTTTCAATAAACTTTTTATCTCCCCAAGGCTTTAATTTTACTGTAGCCATCTTATAATCTCTTTTTGCTCCTTGTAAACCTGTGATTGCACACTCTAACTCTTTTCTTAAACATCTTCTTTTTCCCATCTCAGGCGTTTCAAATTCATCAATGATTATGTCATCTTCTGATAAGCTTAAACTATGTATTCTTGAGGCATATGATGGGAATGCATTTAAAAAAGCATGGATGCTTTGTTCTAGGTGATCAATCCTTCTTTCATTAGAACAGGAATATCTTGAAGCATTTTCACTGGATTTTATCTCTTTAACAACAGCATATAAACTATCTGCAAACCATAAAATATGTTTTTTTAATTCATCATTGTTGTCCATAGGGCAGATTATTCCATCTTTGTTTACTGATTTAGGCATGGCATTGCCAAATTTTTTCATTTCTATAAACAGTCTAGGACTTCTATAATCAGCTAATCTTTCATATAAAGGATTTACTCTTGTATCGATGCTTTCTAAAGAATAAGTTGGTTCTGTTTCTAATCCTAATATATCTTTTCCAGAATCAGTAAGGATCAATATTCTTTGAGCTTGGCGCAATAATTCTATGTCAGAATCTGAACTTTCGTTCCCAATCTTTTGATTTAGAAGAATATCAGAAACACCTTTAATTTCCCTATAAGCATCACTAAATCTAGTTACTAAAACTATCCAATCTAGTTCTGGATGATCATTTTTAGCTACAAATTTATCATTTTCGCATATTTCTTTTAGAGGTTCTTTTTCTAAACAATCTTCATCACAAAAGTCATATAATGTCTGAAAACCTTCTCTAAAAAGATTATTTTTAGCCATAGCTCAAGAATTATTTTTTTATTTATAAATCTTTCTATTTGTTACTACCTATGCATAGTTATAAAATTAGAGCTACCGAATGAAAACCTTTTTATATTATGGTTTTTTCCCATAATAGGGGAAAATGGCAATAAAAGCGATATTTTTTGATTTTTGGGGAACTCTGGTAGAGAATGGAGTAAGAAGCCCTATAAAAGAAGTAAAATTCATTCTAAGATTAAATGATATGCCCTTTCCAGAATATGTCCTTAAGTTTGAAGAATCATTTATGACCAAAAAATTCGAAAGTCTAAGACAGGGATTTGAAGAAGTATTAAAATCCTTCAATCTAAACGTGCCTGAATTTGTCACTGAAAAATTGATCGGCATGTGGAACAAGAACGCTATCTTGGCTCAGCCTTATGATGAGACTTTAGAAGCTTTAGAATCCTTAAAGAAAGACTATAAGCTTATTTTGATATCTAATACTGATCCATTCTCAATAAATTCTGTCATGGACAAATATGAGATGAAAAAATACTTTGATGAAGTTTCTTTAAGCTTTGAAACAGGCAAATTAAAATCAGATCCTGATCTGTTTGCCTCAATCCTTAAGAAGATGAAGCTGAAAAAATCTGAAGTTATAATGGTAGGAGATTCTCTTGAATCTGATATCAAAGCAGCAGAAGCAGCAGGAATAAAAGCTTTCTTGGTTGATAGAAGAAGCACAAGAGAATATGAGAATAAGATTTCTAACCTGAATGAACTAAAAGAAAAGATATGATGATCAAAGCAGTCATATTTGATTTTGATAATGTCCTTATTGATTCTATAAAACAGGCTAAAGATTATTATCATCAGATATTTTCTCATTTTGACAGGAAATTCCCATCTAAAAACAAAGAAAGGATGCTTTACACTCTTGATGAAAATGCAAAATATAAATTATTTTTTTCAGATATTAACAGAAAAGCATTTTTCGATTATAAATACAGCATTGACTTTAAAGATTATATAGATAAGGTAAAACTTATCAAAGGTTCTAAAGAACTTCTTGTTTATCTGAAATCTAAAAAGATAAAGATAGGTTTAGTCACTAACAGAGGAGATTCAACATACTATATTTTGGATCATTTTAAGATAAAAAAATATTTTGATGTTATATTGACTGCTAAGCATATAAAAAAAGCAAAACCAGACCCTTATCCTATAAATCTTGCTGTAAAAAAATTAAAAGTTCATAAAAAAGATATTATTTATGTTGGTGACGATAAAGTAGATATAACTGCAGGAAAAAACGCAAAAGTAAAAGTTATTCTTTATAAGAATAATTTTAGAGGAGCAGATTATCAGATAAAAAACCTTCTTGATATCAAAAAAATAATATCGTATCGAAAATTCCTGAATACATAAGCTTTTTAAACTAATCCAAAAGAGTGCATATATGCAATGCCCAAAATGCAACAGTTATATGAGACCTCACTTCTTGACAATCCATATCTGTGTCAAATGTGGAAATAAAGAAGATGCTTCTAATGACAAGAAGAACTGTTACTAAACCTTTATAAATTCTTAATAATCTTTTCTCTTAATACGCTCTCATAGTGTAGACCGGTCAAGCACATAGGCTTCTCGAGTTCAAGCAGAAAAAGCCTGGAACACGGGTTCAAATCCCGTTGAGAGCATTACATTCTTTTATCAGATAAAAATATTCGTTCAATTGATATATCTTAATCATATCCTTAGGTGATTACTTCTGTAGTGAATGCTAAATTCCTTTGTCTATCTATTATTCCTTTAAGCTTTGTTAGCCCAGGTTCATCTAATCCATCTATATACCTGCGGACTAGATTATTAATATGCTTGATACCATTGCAATACAATTCATCATCTGTCATTGCACATCTTCCTCCGCAGTATTTTAAGATATCACATGGTTGGCATCTAGATTTCAGAGCATATGTTCTCGGATTAAATGATTCGATTGTGCCTAATAAGTCTCTGATACCCTCCCTATGTGGACTTTCTGGACATGAAAATATTTTTCCATCAATACTTATATTGAAATGATCCGTGCCTGCACCACATATAAGGTCTGGTTTTTCCATACCTTCCTTTAAGATAAGATCTGCCATGCCTATAAATGGTATTACTGTAAACTCTGGCCTTTCAAGATATGTAGATTTCCAATTCTCAAAAATAGTATCTAAATTATCCATATATTTTTTTTCAAAATTTGATGGCAATAAATGTTTGGTGTTATTTACTTGCCAATAAACTGCATCGAACTGATTAGGGATAGATGGGACTGCAAGTATCTGGTCTGGATCTGAAACAGTCATCCTCGCAATGATTCCTGCGTCAGAATATTCTCTTAGATACATTATGTTTCTTAATACTTCTGAATAAACTCCATTGCCTCTGAACTTGTCATTTGTTTTTTTATCGCCATCTAAGCTTAGGTGATGGAACGCGAATCTTGATAAATATTTGGGGTTTAAATTTTTAAACTGTGTCCCATTGGTATTGCTTCCATAAACTACTTTATTATCCAACCAATCTTTTGAATCCATGACTTCCTCTATAAGTTGGGGGTTCAAGAAAGGTTCTCCACCAAGGAAACATACTATAAGTTTTGGGAATTTTCTTAGAGACTTGACAAGCTCAGAACCGCTGAAACTTGCCATTTTACCATCCTTCTTATAATAACAGTAAGAGCATCTTAGATTGCATTTTGAGGTTGATTCTACAAAAAAGAATTTATATTCGTTAGGATTATTTAATTTTAAATGGTTTGTCATATTAAAGTGTAGCTTCTAGCATCTCTTTATCCCCTATAGACTCTATCAAAATCGCTTCGCTTTTGGACCCAACGAATTTAGTGTTGTATATATCTCTAAATAATATACTTACAATTTTAACTAATTTATTGACTGGCAGGATTTTCCCACCAAGATTTACATCAACAAGAAATATCATATAAGATTCATTTTGCTCTTCCGATATTGCTGGCTGTAGATAATTTATAGGCAATTTTCCTAGCCCAATTTTATGGTGCCATGGATTATCTTCGTGCCCCTCACATATAAAATCATTGATTCCTTTTTGTCTGAGATATTTAATCACATGTGCGTGCAACAATGTTCCTACTTTCCTTTTTCTTGTTTCCGGAACTGTCCAAACATATTCGCCATAACAGAATGGAACCTCTCTGTCTATATGGTATACTCCTAATGCAACAGGCAGTGAGATGTGAGAGTCAGAATTTTCATTTTTTTCAGTAGCATAAAATAATATTCTATCCATCTCGCTAGTTTTGCCAGGTATAAGACGATGATACATCTCTTCTTTAGTCCTCCTGGATTGTGGCGGAAAAGAATCAAGAAACGATGGCCAAAGATAATCGATATGTTTTGCTAAATCATCCTTTCTTGCATCTATTATATCTATCATCTTATCTCCTAGCAATTATAACTTCAGTCTGGTTTCCTATATCAATCATTTTGACCTTTGGAAAATATTGATTGGTTTTTTTTAGCAAATATTTGGCATCATCTGGGGTCAAATCATATGTTTTGTACCCCATCCTTTGCGAAATGAACTTTTCCGGATCTATTTTATTTTCTATAAGATACTGGGATATCTTATTTACAAAAAGTAGATGCTCAGTTAATTTTGTCCCATACCTCTCGAATATCTGATTTATTAGTTGTTTAGGTATATGATTATACGATGTGAATCTTCTTCTTACATCATCTAGATTTTTTGAACCTATGAACATCACATTATTAGATGGCACAACATTCAATGATAAAACATCAGAATAATATTCCGAATCTGAATCTTCTGGAAAATAAGAAATCAATAGGTTTCCATCTGCTTCAAGTATCCTTCTGGATTCAGTTAGTAATTCATCGATATAGGGTTGATATATATTTTGTCCGTTTACTACTCCTGTTGATAGTAATACACTATTGAATGAAAAAGATGGAAAACGCGTTTTTCTGACATCTGACAAAAAGGTCTCTAAACCCCTTTTTTTCTTGGCTAAGTCAACCATCTCTTTGCATGAGTCTACTGCAGTAACATTAAATCCTTTATTTAATAGATATTCATATACGATTCCTACTCCAGAACCCATGAATGCGATAGGTGACATAAGGTAATCCTCAATCTGGAGAATATTCTGGGGGGCTAGGCCCATGTTTTCAAAAAAATCCCATAAAGGAGACATTGCAGCCCAATCAATAGGTTTTTTCACCATTATCGTGCACCCCTAGTCACGTGATATGCGCAATTGTTCTGGCCTATATTTCTTTTGATTGCACCGAATAACCTAAGACCTTCAGCAATAGAAGAAATTCTGCAACCACCAAGGCAATTTGTATATATATCACATGAATTGCAGGGTTCAGTATGATATGTTCGTATCCAATTATCTTCTATCTTGATATCTCCATCTATATATTTTCCAATGGCTAATTCCTTGTACACAGTCATGCCAGGACATGGAAACACCAAAAGATTGTCCAATCTGATCCCGACATGATTATAGCCTGCGTTACAAAACCTGTTTTTCAATGAAGGAGCAAACATGCTGCAATTACCTTGCCCTGCCTGCGGAATCACAGTTACAGGAGGTATTATACTTGTGCTAGGCCCCCAAGTAGAATCCAGCTGTATTTCATAATTTGCTAGAGCGGAATATTTTTTTATATCCATAAGCGCCTTAGTTAAATCTGTTTTTTCAAGAAAAAAATCCCTAGTAAGGTTAGAAGTCGCACGGCCAGCGAATAATATATTGATGAATTCGAGAAAACCGACATCAAGTTTATTTCCTAAAAGTATCATTTCTTTTATATATTCAATATTGTGCTTATGCACGACCATAGCAAGACCGACAGGTTTATCTGGCAGGTTTGAACGCAGATAGCCAAAACTTTCCAATAACCTTGCATGCCTATCTTTGGATCCGCTGATCATAGAACTAATATCTGCACTCGGTCCATGAAGGCTTAAACAAAAACCAACCATCATCTTCTCCAATTTTGATAACTCTGATCGATTAGGTTTAAAATTCTCTGTAACATTCAGCCACCCAAATCCTTTTGGATCTTCATATTGTTTTGTAAGTTCAAATAATCTCAAAGATTGAGAGCTTATATCCATGTCGTATAATTTTACAGTATGTCTTTTGGCTTGGAGATTTTTTATTATCTCCACTATTTTTGATTCATCGACTGGAGAATAATTAGGATATCCGCAATGCTTACATCCAAGTCTGCAGGAAGGGTTGACTAAGGTTACATGTTCAATTTTTGTAGTCATTTTATAGTAATAATACTCAAACATTTATAAATTTTGTTGCTTTGACTATTAAGGATTCAAGATATGTACCTAAAAATATTTTTTGTAATATAATTCAGTTATTAAAGATTTCTACTACAAAATTAATGAAGATATCCGGCAAATCCAACCATAGTTCAGACTCTTTCCATTTGCCGACAACAACTTTAACGCCTTTTTTTTCAATCCATTTTTTGAGTTCATAAATCTCTTTTACAGGATCTTCTGAACGGAATGCGATGTGTGTTTCTACCTTGTTCTTGTTCCTGGTAGGCTTATCATTTATTTCAGATATCTGTATAACAAATCCATCTATTGATATAGCTATCTCTCTTCCTTGGTCTTTTCCTTCCCAGACAAGCTTACCGCCAAGATGCTCAAAGATTCCCTGGACTAGCTGGGACGATCCTACTACAATATTGAATGCGCAGTGATGAAGCTTCATATATTATTAGGTGATTAAGTAGTATATATAATTTCTGCTAAAGAACATAAACATTTACTCTTTCTTAATCTGCATAGTCTAAAATATTTTTCTATACAACCTATATGACAACAGTTTATTATTTAATAATATTCTATTTTGAGATATTCAAACCTCATATCTCTCTCCTTTTTTCATGACAACAACTGTATCAGGATTATAACCTAATCTTTGGATTATCGTTTCTCTTAGATCAAAACATGATTTTTTCTCTCCGTGCTTTAAGAATATCTTTTTTAGTTTTCTTTCAGGATCTATCTTTCTTATAAAATTATTTATCTCATCAACATCAGCATGTCCGCTTAAGCCACCCATATTGTAGAATTTTGCATTATTCTCAACTTCTCCTACCAGATCAAAAGGTATTGTTTGAAAACCTTTTTTAATCATCCACATTGGTGTTCCAGGAGCAGCATAGCTTGTTTTTAAGACGATTGTTTTAGGGTCAGATATTGTCTCTCTAAGGATTGTTCTGCTTCTTCCCATATCACCCATAGCAGATGAAGCTAGGATGATATAAGGGGTATAATCTCTTTGATGTATCAGTTCCCATGTTTCCTGCATCTTTTTATGCTTTATCAGATGAGGATTTTTAAAAGGATTATCAAGAGGATATCTGAAATCTTCTTTAGATCTTAGATCAAATTCGTCAATATGCTTCAACATCACTTTTTCAACTTCTTCAGCTGTCGGACAGCTAGCTACCAGATTCATACCTTTTGGTATGATCCCAAGATGATCCATCCTGTAATAAAAACATTTTATTATCTGAGTTCTTCCGATGCTGAATGCAGGTATTACAATCCTTCCTTTGTTATCATAGGCTTCTTTTATTGCTGCTTCAAGAATGTCTATTGACTCTGATAATGGACGATGCTGCCTATTTCCATACGTAGCTTCAATGACAAGAGCATCTAATCCAGAAAAATCATCATAAGGCGGATTAACAAAAGGTAGATCTGAAGCTATTGGATGGTCCTTATATTTTTCATAATCTTTTCTTCCTAGATCTCCTGTAGTCAAGATCTTTTTTGTTAGACCATCATCTTGTTTTATCTCAAACAATATCTGTGAAGAACCAGGAATATGGCCTGCATCATAGAAAGTTGCAGCAACATCTTCTGAAATATTGATCTGTTCACAATAAGGAAATCCTTTTTTTCCGTTAAAATCACGGAAATGTTTCATAGCTTTGGTCAGATCTCTAAAGACATATCTAACCGGTTGATGAGATAACTGTTTTTCATTTGGAAGTGTCCTGTTATGTTTATTGACCCAATTATTGTGTATGAATTGTCCGCTTATGCTCTGGATAAACTGCAGTTCAGTTAGGTCTACTGTCTGATAAGGAGCATATACAGGACCATTAAACCCATCAGAAACCAGATCAAGATATCTGCTTATATGGTCTAGATGAGCATGTGTAATAAGAAGACCATCTATTGGTCCTGGTGGCAATGAACCAACATCTACAAGATATTTTTTAGAATTTGCCTCAATAACCAAAGAAGAACCCTGTACTTGTTCTGCTGCCCCATATTCGGTTAGTCCTACTAAACCCCTACCCAGCATATTAGATGTATATGCAACAGAATATATAAATATTTAGACCTGTATTTATATACCCCTAATTTTTACGATTTAACATATTTAAGATTACTTATATAAATTTCAATAAAAAATGACTAAATTAAAAATCTTTATAAGTCCAATATAACTTATATATTATCATGAATCTACTTAAACTTATATCTGAGAAAAAACCAAGAACTATAGGAATTGATGGAAACAGCGGTGCAGGTAAAACTAATTTAGCAAAAGAACTGGCATCAAAAATTGATGGATTTGTCATTCCAGTTGACCTATTCCACAAGCAAGAAAGAAAACACTGGAGCCTAAAGACAGATATCAATGATTTTGAGGATTTTGAAAAACTGAATAAAGTCATCAAAAGGCTACTTAAAGGAGAGAGTTTTACATTAGATAAACTGTATAATCATGTTGATGGAACTTATACAAGATCATTTCATTTTGAACCAAAAAAATTCCTGATTATTGAAGGATTATGTGTAATGAGACTAGATCTTGATTTTAAGATATTTTTGCATGTTGATCCTAAAATGGCATTAGTTAGAGGAAAAGATAGAGATATCAGAGAAAGAAATTTAACCGAAGAACAATGGGCTATTAAGAAATACCTCTTTCATGATGAATATTCTAAAATCATTCCTGAACTGAAGAAAAAAGCAGATTTAGTCATCGATACAACAGATAAATTTCCCAAATTAGATTCTTAAAAATATATCATCTATATCTGATATTTAGAAATATTTTTAAACCTCTTGACTATCCTATCCTTAAAAGGGGTTCTTTATCATGGCATTAGAAGAAACCGTCAAACAAGAGAATCCTTTTATAGATCTAGGTTTAGAATTTGGAGCTGTTTTTTTAGTGACACATCTGGCAGTTACTGCTGCAAGCGCAGGTTTTAGATACATGCAATGTAAAGACGCAAGAGATGAGGAATCACCTTTTTCATATTATCTTCATTGTGTCAACAAGAGAATCTTAAAAGCAAATACATTCAAGACATCTCTTTGTGTTTCTATACCTGCTTATTGTATCTATGATTTTCTTTTGCGTTAATCTGATCATTCTATCTTTTCTTTGACAAATTCCTCAGAAACAGAAATATATTTTCCTTCAGGTATCTTTAATTTATATAGATCAAGCTTGCCAATGACAATTCTTTTTAGTTTCACAACCCTGTTACCGACAGCTCCAAACAGCCTTCTGACCTCTCTTTTTTTACCTTCTGTAAAAGTTGCTACTAAACTTTTTTTATCTTTCATCTCTATCTTGCAAGGCTTTGTCTTATAATTTGTTCTGATCCCATTTTCTTCTAACACAATAGTTATTCCCTGTTCAATTCTCTGCCTCTCAGCTATAGAGATCGGTTTTTCCAGTTCAACTTCATAGGATTTTCTTATCTTTGATTCAGGATCAGTAACTTTATGCGAAAAATCACCATCATTTGTGATTATCAATAGTCCAGAGCTATTTTCATCTAATCTTCCTACGCAAAATAATGTTTTTTTAATATCCTCTTTTATCCCTTTTAACAACGAAAAAACGCTCTTTTTTCTTTCTTTTATATCATAATCTGTCAATTTCGAGCTTAAATAATATTCGGGTTTGTTTAAAATTATGTAGACTTTCTTTTTTTGCTTGAACAATTCTTTTCCATCAAAAAGAACATTGTCTTTTGGTCCGACCTGATAATGAGGATTTGTTATTACCTTTCCTTTGATCGTTATTTTCCCGCACTTTATAGCATCAACTATATCTTTCTTTACAGAAAATGCTCCTGTTTTGCTTAAAAACTGATGAAGCCTTATCTTTGCCATAATCAGAATATATTCAAGAACTATTTAAACTTAATCTACAAAATTGATTTTTGAGCTTGGCCTTTTAATTTTTTCACATATTATGCCTGCCTCTTTGAATAAAGCCATAGAATCTTTTGAAGGATATTGGTTATATGAAACAACCCTTTTTATGCCTGCATTTACGATCATCTTTGCACACAATATGCAAGGTTGATGTGTTGAATATAATGTAGCTCCTTTTATGCTTATACCATTTAATGCAGCTCTTATTATTGCATTTTGTTCTGAATGGATAGCTCTGCATATTTCATGCCTTGTTCCTGAAGGGATATTCAGTTGGTCTCTTAAGCATCCTAACTCAAGACAATCTTTTACTCCAGCTGCAGCGCCATTATATCCTGTAGCTAAAATGTTTTTATCTCTGACAATCAATGCTCCTACATGATGCCTTAAGCAGGTGGATCTTTCTGCTACTAAAGCTGCAATCTTCATAAAATATTCATCCCATCCAGGACGTTGTTTTTTTCTATTTGTAAATAATTCCTCTAATTTTTCCTTGAATTCATCTACAGAACCTTCATTTACAATCGTAACATCTGCAATTGCGATCGGTCCTCCTTTCTCTATATTTTCTATCTCAGCATAATCTCTTTTTTTAGCCTCTTCTTCTGATAATGGCCTGTTGATCAGTTTTTCATCAATAACTTTTCTTTCAGATAATCTTTTATACCTTAGTTCAGGAGAAGCTTGGATAGCAACACATCTGAAATTATTTCCATAAGCTTTCTTCAGATATTTGTATTCTGACCATGAATATAATCCGTCACCTACAACATTTCCTTTTTTCAATAATCTGTCAAATTTTGGCTTGTTTAAGATAGCCATTGCTGCTGGTCCGTATTTTTTTCTAAAACCTTCTCTTATCTCTTTTTCCAGAGCAGGATCTGATCTTAATCCTACCTGTTTTTTAACTTCATCAAGAACAATCTGTCCGAACCTTGCATATTGGTAACCTTTTTCAACGAAGAAATTAGAGGCTATAGTCTTGCCTGCACCGCAGAGTCCTACAATTGCCACAAATTTATGTTTAGCCCCCATTATAGAATAGTAAAAATTAAAGAGCTTTTTATATCTTTGGTTTTATTATATAGGGCAGAAGTTCTTCAAGACTGGTTATGATATATTTTGGTTTTTGCTTTTCAGTTTGAGGCTCTTCATTAGCAAATTTTCCATTTTTATACCAAAAGGTCGTCATCCCTAGCTGATTCCCTATATCTATTTCGCTTCTTACCCTATCTCCTACAACAGCAATTTGAGGAGGATAAAGATGCATTAGCCTCATAACACCTTGAAAATCAGGAACAGTTTTACTGCCTTCTATAATCTTGATATACATAAAATACTCTTCAATACCAAGTTCACAAATTTGTACGATCCTATCTTCTTCTGCTTTTTTGCTTAGCAAACTTAGTTTAATTCCTTCTTTGCTAAGAGTTTTTACTAAATCTAAAGCTCCGTCATTTAATTTTCCTGTATCAGGATCATATAAAGTCCTGTTAAAATCAAATATTACTCCTTTTACCATACTAAGAGAGTTATTTATTGTTTTATAAAGTTTTAGAAGTTAACTATATAAATCAAAACAAAATAATCCAGTTATTGCCAGCGTCGCATAATCCGGTAGTGCGGCTGCCTCGAAAGCAGCTGTCAGCAATGGCTTGCAGGTTCAAATCCTGCCGCTGGCGTTTTATTTATTCTTCTTTTGCGCATTCATCGCATACTAAAACGCCGTCTTTTTCAGTCAAATTTATAGCATAATTTCCGCAGATATTACAAACACCTTCTTTTTCACGAGCTTGTTTGGTAGGTTTTCTTTCTTCTTCCCTCAGTTCAATCTTGTCAACCAGCAGATCAAATAATTGTGGTTCAATCTTAAGGATGTCTTTTTGAGTCAATAATCCTACCATCTGGTCTTTATCAACAACAGGTAGATGCCTTAGGTTAAAATCTTTCATCATCTGTAAAGCTTCAAAAATATCTTTTTCAGGCTCAATCACATATTCAATCCTGCTCATGACATCAGCAACTTTTGTTTTTTTCATATCCATAGCCTGAGCAACTGCTTTTCGTACAATATCAAATTCTGTGATGATGAAAAGTTTATTTTTATCGTTTATCAATAAGGATCCAACACGGTTATCTGCCATTATTTTGGAACATTCAACTAAAGAAACATTTTTATCAACCATCAATGGCTGTTCAGTCATTGCATCGCAAACTTTGTAGCCTGTTTTCATTGTACCACCCAAAAAAAATGATAGCTTGTAAACTTATAAAGATATTTGTTTTCTAAAATATAGGTTCTATTTAAGAATTGATCAGGATTTCTACGTCCTTTCCAAACAACTTTTTAAGATCTTCAAAGATAGGCTCTTTGATGAATGTTTTTGGCAATATATCTGTTTTTGATATCGCTTGCTCTAGCTCTTCTAATGAGCTTTTTTTAATTCCGGTCAGATTACCATCTTGACCTATTTTTGCTTTGCTGATCTCTTTCTGTTCAGCATCAATATCCTCTATTATAAAAGCATCTTCTCCAAGTAATATGACTTCTCCAAATTTATTTCCGTATTTTACCCTGATCTTAGCTCTTTCAACTTCTTTTCCTCTTTTTCTCTGTATATATTCGACCATGAATTTTATCAGTTCCCTAGAATCTTTTTTTACTTTTTCAACTTCAGTCTTATTTAGTTTATGATCATCATAATCTTTTTTAGCCTGCAAAACATCATTTAAGATCCTTAAAAATCTTGCCGGTATCTTGCTTTTTGAGATCATCTCATCTTCAAATATTTTTATCAGTTCTATATCAGGAACCTTTTCAATGCCTTCATTCTTTAAGATATCACGTATGATCGTTACAACTGATTCATAGATTGTTGCTACATCTTCCTCTTCTTTGATAACTTCAATCTGCCCAAATAATTTTTTTATCCTTTTAAGATATTTTCTAGCCCCTTCAAGCAGTTCATCAACTTCTTTTCCAGTCAATTCTTTTTTTGTTCCGTGCTCTATATCTTTTCTTATCTTGATATTATTCTCAAGGATCTCTATATACTCTTTTTCAAGAAGCTTTTCTTTTAATACAAACACTTCTTTCATAACTTCAGGAGTCTCTCTTGGCGTAGGAGGAGCTATCCCGAACATCATCAATGCTGCCTGCGATGGGGTCAAGATCGCATAATAGATGTCTTCCATACCTATATCTTTCAGTTTAAATGAAACACGTTCAAGCATCTGCTCTCCAGATGACATGAACATATCAATTGCTTCTGCAGAAGGCTTTATCTTGCCCATCTTAAGCAAAAGCTTCCATGGCATAAATACTCCTCTGTCATAGAATGGAACACCGTCTCTTAATAAAGTGAAGATTATAGGATTTGCTTCTTTTAATGAATCCCAGAAATCTGTCAAGATATAAACCTGGATGTTTAATTTATTCTTGATTCCTGTCAATTCACCAGCTTCAATGCCCATACCTATTATTATGGCTCTTAATTTATCTTTTAATTCAGCTCTTGTCATCTTTTTGACATCAGTATCATCAATTACTATCCAGACATCGATGTCAGAAGTTTTTGTTGCTCTTCCTTGTACCAGAGAACCTGCCAAGACATAACTAACGATATATTTTTCAAATTTCTTCAGGATCATGCTTTTATGTACTTCTGCAATCTTAATAGCTGCTAACATGCCATTGTCATAGATAGGAGCAGAAACAGCAATCATCTGCAGCATCTCATATTTGCCGTCATAACAGTTCTGCCATACTTCTGACAATAAGATAGCATCTGGGAAAATATTCTTGTCAATATTTTTTGCAGTTTCAATGATTATTGTTGATAATTTCTGATGCAGTTCAGCTTTAGACATCGTCTTTGAATCAGAATCATCAATAAGGACTAGAACGTTAATCTTGTCTTTATCTTCTTCTTTTATAGGATTATTAGGATCTTGCCTAGGTGGAGGCAGCAAAGAGACTGCCATGATATATTTATCAAACTTTTTTGTTATCTCTTTCTGGAACTTGTCTAATTTTTCTTTTATTGCCTTTAATTTTTTCTCAAGTTCAGGAGGCATCTGTTGTTTAGCAGGAACATTAGGATTATTAGGAGCAGCTTCAGTTTTTTCTTTTTTCTTCGAATCTTTTTTAGCCATTCTTACCAAAATGATAAACCTATAGTATTTAAAACTATCCCTTAGCTTATTTTTATCCCTTCAAGCGTTTCTAAGGTTTTTAACGCAAAATCAAGCTTAATTTTGCTTTGAGCATAGATTGTAAATATTTTTTCTCCTTTTTTTATCTTATCTCCAACATGTTTGTAAAGATAGATTCCCGAACTTTTGTCTTCAGGAGCTCCTGCAACTCTCGCGATTTTTGAGATGGTCCTGTTATCTATAACTGTTATTTTCCCATTCTTATCTGCTTTAAGGTCAAATACGAATTTTCCCATTTGGATACATTCTGGAGAGATCTCTTTTCCCCCCTGAGCTTTGATTATTTCAACTAATTTTTTATAAGCCTGTCCTGACTCTAAGATTTCTTCTGCTTTTTTTATTCCTTCTCCTTTTTTTGCTTTTCCGCCCATCTCGATAAGTATCCCTGCCATCATAAGGCTTTTTTTCTCTAGATCCAGCGGTTTTCTGTAATCTCCTTTTAAGATATATAATACATCTCTTGCTTCTAAAGCAGGACCTATTCCGTTTCCTATCGGCTGAGTACCATCTGTCAAAATTACTTTTGCTTTTATGCCTAATTTTTTTGAAACTTCTTCAAAATTCCTTTTTAATATTACAGCTTTTTCCTTGCTTGTTATCTTTGAGCCATGTCCTATCGGGATATCCACCAAAAGATGGGTTGCAGAAACGCTTGCTTTTTTTGACATGACAGAAGCTAATAATTGTGATTTTGCATCTATGCTTAACGGACGTTCAACCTGGATTATCTTGTCATCTGCAGGAGCTAGATTTAAGCCGCCCCCCCAGACTAAACAACCGTTTGTTTTTTCAACAATCTTTTTCATCCTTTTTATATCTATACATACATTGGTCAAAACTTCTACAGTATCAGCAGTACCTGCTGGTGAAGTTATGCTTCTTGAAGATGTTTTTGGAATCGTTAATCCAGCAGCAGCAACAATAGGAACAACGATCATTGTTGTTCTATTTCCTGCTACTCCTCCTACACAATGCTTGTCCATAACCGGATATCTTTTTAATTTTAATATTTCTCCTTCTTTGGTCATTGCTTGCGTTAACCATACTGTCTCCTGCATATCCATCCTGTTTGCATAGCATGCTGCTACAAAATATGTCAATTCAATCTCTGTCAATTTATTATGGACTATATCCCAGATTATCTGTTCTATTTCATTTTTGGTCAATCTTTTTCCGTCTAATTTCTTTTTTATATATTCGATTGATAAAGGTTTTCCAGCAGGTATTATCTTAACAGTATCATTACCTTTTGCATTAAGAGAATCCAATACTTCTTCAAATAACCCTATCTGCCCTTCTGGAACAGCTTTGCTGCTCTCCGCAATGTCTAAAATGACTGTTTCAACTTTCTTGCCTTTTTTTACTTTTATCCTGTCTAAAGAGTGAAGATCAAGATGGTCAGCATCTTTTTCGTTTAATAGAGCTACTAAAGTTCCGCCTGTAGCTATATCCATGTCCTTTACTTTTAGTTGTTTCATTTTATTGATGTTCTAATCGATAAATTTCGGTATATATGATAAGTATAAACTCAAGGAATATAGATTAGGGATTTCTGTCTTTATGTTAATTCGCCTCTTTGAACAATTGTATAATTTATTATTTATAAATGTGACGAAAATGAAAACATTTTAGGACATTTATATTGGAAAATCGTGATTTTCCTTAATATAAATCTTTGTTTGTTAAGAATGGGCCCAGCCGGATTTGAACCGGCGACCCTCACCACGTCAAGGTGATGTTATAGCCACTAAACCATGGGCCCTTGCTTTTAAAAAACGCCCTTTTGATTAAAAATCTTTCGTTATAAAACAACTATTTTATATATTATTGAAAAATATGCATGTTATGCCAAAAGGATGTCCTGTAAAGAAAACATATCAGAAAAGGATAAGGCTATTGGATTTTTTTGTTTTATCATTCATATTGATCTTAGGGGTAATTTGGATGGTCAAGTATAGATTCTTTGAGGCTGAATTAACTGATGCTGCCATATCTTTAGGAGCATTAGGCATATTTTTTATCATATTTATTCTTGAAGTGATCCCTCAATTGATGTCTCCTTTTATTATCATGATCGCTTTAATCTCATCGGGGTTTAATATCCATGTGACGATGTTTTCTATATTATTGGGCTCTATCATTGGTTCTATATGGGGTTTTAATCTAGGGAAAAAATATGGGTTAAACTTAGTGTGTGCTATGCTAGAGCAGAAGAGCTTGAACAAGTTATTCTTATTTTTGAACAGATATGGCTACTTGTTTATCCTGGTTTCAGCATTGACACCTCTGCCATATTTCCCGATATTCTTTGGAGCATTGAACATCTCAAAAAAGGAATTTATAAGATATGGTGTAATACCCAGAAGCCTTGGTCTTCTATCTTTAGGATATGCAATCTATTTTGGTCTTTTGACTATTTTTTGAAAGCTTATTGCTGATCAGTTCTTAATGTTCTAGGGATATAATAGCTAGGATTGCTGTAGTTTCTTAATGTTTCTGGACCAAATTCTCTTCCATGGCCATGCTGTGCAAAAAGTATATGTTCATCTTCAATAGTTCCCAGATAGATCCCTGCATGCCAATCTGCATTAAAATCGCAGGAAAAAACAAAAGCTCCTGGAATTCTTCGCTCATAATGAGGAAGGAATATATCATCCCATCTTTTTGGTCCTGGTTGTTTCATATGCTCATCTAGCTCATTGTCATAAGCATGATAGGGATAATTAAATTTGCCTACTCCTGCTATAAAAAAAGCAGTACCTAAACAGTTAGGAGCTGAAAGTTCGCCCATCATATTTTTAACTGGTTTTGTTGCCCAACCAGGATTTGCAAGAAGAAGTTTTATCCTCTCAGAAAAGGGGTTTTGACTGATCAGTTCTGCAATGCCATCTAACCTAGGCACTAATGCTTCCAGATCATGCTCTAAAATCGATTCTCTTTTGATAAGTTGATGTATTGCCATTTAATATTATCAGAAACTGTCTGATACAGAACACCTCTTAAATTTTATAAGCCTCTAACGGGAATTGCACCCGCGACCTCGGCCTTACCAAGGCCGCGCAATAGCTACTATGCTATAGAGGCATATCTAAAATGGATTTTCGCATCATATTTAAACATTATTGTTTTAACTATTAGTAAAATTTATATATTAAACTGATATTTTTCAGTTATGTACGAAAAACATTCAAGCGAATCTGAAATTGTCATCAAGATTTCCCCAAAAAACCTTGAAAGGATGATATATATCTTGATAATAATCGGTCTGGTCATATTTTCTATAGTTGAATTCAATAAAAAAATACCAGATTGTCCTGTTGTTGATTGCAAGTCAAATACAACTGCTGTTGCTGTAACTCCAACAACACAGACAGCTACTAACGTTACAAATACATCTGTAACAACACCGGTTCAAAATACAACTGTATCAACTTCTGGAAAAGTTGAATTTTCATTGACAGATGTCAAATTATGCATAATAAATGCAACTGAAGACAAAGGAAAGATAAATACTGTAGCTATATCTGTAAAAAACGGACTTAGCAGAGATTTTAGCGGAAAATTAGAGATATATAGTGCGTTAGATGGTCATGGTGATGATCCGAATGAATTAAGATATCCTATCAAAACTCTTTCAAATATAAAGATCCTTGCAGGAAATACATTGAACCATGTTTATACGATCGGTTTAGGAATTTTTAATGAAATAAACAGAACAAAAAATGTTAGAGTAGAATTAATTGATTCAGATATAAATAAAGAAGTAGGATCTCAGACCAAACAAGATATAAAGGCATCAGGCAGTTGTTAAACATTCTTTCTTTAAGTAGTTAAGTTTATATGAAGGAAATCTTCGATTTCCAGATATAAATTTGTTTTTCCCATAAATTTATAAATAAATCCAAACATATTTTGTTCATATGCGAGGGTAGCAAAGCCTGGTCAAATGCGCAGGACTTAAGTGTTCTTGCGAAGATATCCTGTGACTTAGTGTCTTCGAGGGTTCAAATCCCTTCCCTCGCAGTTTTTTTTCTCGTCGACAAAAATATTTTTTAAAAGTAGGGGATTTGAACCCTTTATAAATAACTTTTTTTAAGGTTTTATTCGTAGAATTTCAATTGATTAATCTGTCCAAACAAAAGTTCCATCTGTATTTGCTAAAACATGAAGATAATCCCCAGTTCTGATTGGCTTTCGTAAACTTAACAAAGTAACATTAGGCGGAACATAATTTCCATCTCCACAACCCGAAGAATAATCTCTTGCTTTCCACTCAGCAAATTCACCAACAATTTCATTGTGGAGGAAGAAATTCCCTAATTTTTCAACTTCGCTCATCCAAATGCTTATTCCGCCAGATTCTACAAAATCCCAGTCATCATGCCTGATCGCTATCTGGTTTTTACCCCTGAAAACAACTTTAGCTTTGCCAGTAATTTCATTTAGTTCTGCATAACGCTGTTTTTTTGATTTTGTTACTAAGAATGGATCTTCTGAATAATGTCCAGTAAACAATTTTCCATCCTTTACAACAACAATATAGTCTGGATTTTTTTCGATGAATCTTTTGATTTGTTCTCTATAAGGATTGACTGCTTCTGCAAGCTCTTCCTCTCTTGTAGAGAAATATTTGCTATGAATATGGTCTAAAGCATCAATCACCAATATTGGCAAATGAAAATAACCAGCCCCCTCAGCATGCAATTCTGTTGAGAATGTTTTATAGTGACCAAATCTTGGGACAGAAGCCATATTTCCCAAATTGATATCTCTCGCTTGATAAACTTCAACTCCATGGTCAGAATATCCTATCTCTACTTGTTGAACCTTCCCAAAATGCATTTCAACTCTTGCAGCTAGGTTTCCAAATCCTGTTAAGATACCTTCTAGATCTCCTTCAACTTTTGTTTTTAATCTATTACTTCCTTTTTCATAAACTACCCAATCTCCCTTATTATTCCTTCTATCTTGAAAATGAATTACAATCTCATTCTGTCTTGCTTGGTCAGATGTTAAAAACATCCCAAACACGTCAACTTTCCTTTGCTCCATCACTAGAAGATTCATCATCTTATAGTCAAACCCTTGAATTTTATTATCTTCCAAATATTCTTTGACTTTATGGCTTGGAAGAGTATTGCCTTTAGGATTAGCGAAGTCTACTATTTCCCTATAAGCTCTTTCTAAGCTAAATGTCCTTGTTTCAAACCATTCATCATCTAATGCATAAATATCAGTGCCATCTGGAAAATCAGTTCTTCTATCCATAGGATGAACATAATTAACTTCATCTCCTGGAGAATCTGTTAATCTTGCAACTCTTTCAATACTTTGAAATCTTCCAGAAAAAGAAAAACCATTTCCTTCCATTGGGTGAGCACTTCTTGCAATTAAAGGTTTTTGTAATATTTCATAAGCCATTTTAACAGAATCATCAATATTCAACTCGCCACTTCCATTTGAAACTACTGTAAAAAAATCAGGAATTGGAAATCCTGATTGTTTTAGTCTCATCAATTTATATGGCTTTTCTCCTAATACATTTAAAGCTAAATGTTCTTCATTCCAGAATAAAGTTCTTTGATTTGCCATGTTTATTTTTTCTTAGAATTCTAAGGCGATTCTTTACCAACACCCCTCAATTAACCAGAATATATATCTATTTTAAAACCTTTTGGAAGCTTTCCAGTTAGTGATGCCAAAAAGCTTGAATAATAACATATCTTACTAAATCAATGCAGTAAAGTATAGTGTGAAACCATTACATCATAATCTATCAAAATTCTCTCTTATTTTTCTTATCTCTTCAAGCTTAAGGTTATTCTTGAATGATATCATCTTTGGATTAAAACTCATTGCCAAAGAAATCATCTCTTTGGCAGAATCTTTTGTTGCAGGATTATCCTGTAAAGGAGTTACATAATATTGCTTATCTATCCTTTCTGTTTTTGCTTTTGAAAAAAGACTAAACAGCTCTTTTTGGTTAAAGATATCTTTTATCATGATTGCAGCAGCAGAATGATTCTCGCATTTTATCCCGCACTTAAAAAAGAGAGATAAAACATTATTATACATTGAAAAATAGCTTTGTGTTATTGCGCTTTCAAAATAGCTGTTTTCAAAAGCAAGCTTTGCAACTTCTCTGCATTCAATACTCTTTTTCTCATAAGATGTAGATATCTCATCAGAAGGCTCAACAAGTTCCAATTTACTATCAATCTTTAGTTTACTTAAAAAATCCGAGTTTTTCATAAAATGCTTCGCCTCCTTGAATTATAGCATGATTTCGTATGATTTCATGAATTAACAAATCATCCTTATTAAAATCACCGATTTTAACACTTAGCTTATCATTTATATTGCTTATGGAATCTTTTATTTTCTTATCATTCGTCTCAATGTATATATCAACGTCGCTTTCATCTTTAGGTATAGATTTTGCATAGCTTCCAAACAAAATAACCATCAAATCAGGATATTTCTGCATTATCTCCTTGAATATTGGTTCTAAATATGAATATTTAGAGAGGATTTTTGCAATCTTGTAATTTTCAGCATTTAATATGAA
>Ga0247842_10000634_pt1 | contig 71330 bp, 83 predicted proteins | sample LaCruzMarch2015__3_FD_192411 | JGI IMG/M metagenome (GOLD analysis project Ga0247842, IMG submission 192411) | Freshwater microbial communities from meromictic Lake La Cruz, Castile-La Mancha, Spain - LaCruzMarch2015_19m | ecosystem: Environmental > Aquatic > Freshwater > Lake | place: Spain... | reverse complement strand
TTTACGCCGCTGGCAAAGGCTGGCATCAGCGTGGATACCATAGTTCAGAATGCCAGCGCCAATAACATCACCGATCTTACCTTTACCCTTATAAAGAAAGACGTTTCCAAGGCTATGGAGATAATAGGGCCTGTGGCCAAGGAGATAGGCGCAAAGAAATGCCTCAGCGATTCGAAACTCGGCAAGGTATCTATAATCGGTACAGGTATGCAGAACACTCCCGGCTATGCAGCCAAGATGTTCCAGACCCTATTCACGAAGGATATCAACATACAGCTGATCACAACTTCGGAGATACGCATCACCTGTATTATCGCGGAGGACACGGTCAAAGAGGCTGTTAAAGCCTTGCATAAAGCCTTCGAACTGGATAAAGGTTAAGCCGGACGTCTAAACGCCCACTACTTCCTTGACCGTGGGGATCTTTTCCTTAAGGAAGCGTTCTATACCCTTTTTAAGCGTCATGGTCGACATGGGGCAACCCGAGCACGCTCCCTTGAGCCTGACACTGACTACACCGTCCTTAACATCCACCAGTTCAACGTCGCCACCATCTGCCTGGAGGCTGGGGCGGATAATATTTAATACTTCCTGCACCTGTTCTTTCATCAAAACACCTTCTTATTGACTTAATTAAAGTTACGTGGTAATTTAGCACCGCTTGAAAAGCCGTGTCAAATCACCGGCGATAACCAAAGTATAGTCATAAGAATGGAGGAATAATACGACTAAAATCACATCAGCCCGGATATGGGCTACGGCAATAAATGACAGATTTGCCTTTGATGAGAATTTAGTATTAAATAAAATGATTACCAGGGACAGGTCATCAGATACGTTTAAAGCAGAGGTTATCAAAGATGCCTGAACGTGAAGAAGAGAAAGCCAGGATATGGCGGGGACGTATTCAGGAGGCCATAAGGATGGCCACTGAGAACCGCTGGCAGGAGGCTGTTGCCGTAAACCAGGGAATTATCGAGGTTTTCCCTGCGGACGTCGACGCTTACAACCGCCTTGGCCGCGCCTATATGGAGCTGGGCGATTACAAAAAGGCCAAGGATGCCTACAGCAAGTCCCTCGAGCTCTCTCCCAGCAATATAATAGCCAGGAAAAACCTCGACCGCTTGGCGTTGCTCAAAGGAGTCAAGGTTGGCAGTTTGAAGAGGGAGAAGGCCAAGCCCAGTGATTTCATCGCCGATGTAGGTAAATACGGCATTGTCAGCCTGCTCGAAGCTGCCCCTCAACCCGTACTGGTGAAGCTGACCCCGGGGGAGAAGGTATTTTTGGACACCAGGAACCAGGATACCGTGGTGAAGAATGACCGGGGTGAATACTTGGGAGTAATCGAACCGGAGCACGGGCTCCGCCTGGCCAAGCTGCTTAAAGGTGGAAACAAGTACATAGCTGCCATTGTCAGCCTTGACCATGATCACAGCAGGGTTAAAGTCATAATACGCGAGACTTTCCAGCATCCCAGCCAGGCCGGCAAATTGTCATTCCCCATCAGGGTGACTGAGGCCTACCCCGCGCACGTAAAGGATAATCTGCTGAGGCACAGTGCCGGAGAGGAAGATGCGCTGGAAGAGCCCGATTACAATGAGTCGGAAGATACCGAGACCGTCCCCGAGGGATTCTCGATTTACGAAGGATATACGGCTGCTGAAGACCTGCAACGACTCGATAGCAGCTTTGGGAACGAGGAGTAAAAATGGAATTAGGATTCTCTATCAGGCCGATCGGCATCGAAGACGAAATGAAGCGCTCTTACCTGGATTATGCTATGAGCGTAATAGTCTCCCGCGCGCTGCCGGATGTGCGTGACGGCCTCAAGCCCGTGCACCGCCGCATACTGTTTGCCATGCACGACCTCAATATGCGCTACAACTCGCCGTACAAAAAGAGCGCACGTATCGTGGGTGAGGTGCTGGGCAAATATCATCCGCACGGGGACTCCTCTGTCTATGATGCCATGGTGAGGATGGCACAGGATTTTTCCATGCGGTACCGGCTGGTGGACGGCCAGGGCAACTTCGGCAGCGTCGATGACGACCCACCGGCGGCCATGCGTTACACAGAGGCGCGGCTGGCCAGGATTGCCGACGAACTGCTGCTGGACATCGACAAGGATACGGTCGACTTTATACCGAACTTCGACGACAGTCTCAAGGAGCCGTCGGTATTGCCGGCACGGCTGCCGAACCTGCTGGTTAACGGGTCCTCCGGCATAGCAGTGGGTATGGCTACCAACATTCCGCCGCATAATCTCACGGAGATCTGCGATGCCATAGTTTATTTAATCGGGAACCCGGATGCCTCGGTTGACGATCTGATGCAGTTCGTGAAGGGGCCGGATTTCCCCACGGCCGGCATCATTTGCGGTGTGGAGGGGATAAAAAATGCCTATGCTGCCGGGCAGGGCAAGGTAGTACTGAGGGCCAGGGTTGTGGAGGAATCGACCAAGGCGGGCAAGATGCAACTGGTTGTGACCGAGCTGCCTTACCAGACCAATAAAGCCGAGCTGGTCAAGAAGATAGCCGAGCTGGCCCGGGACAAGAAAATCGAAGGGATCAGCGATGTGCGCGACGAGTCGGACCGCCAGGGTATGCGCCTTGTTATCGGTCTGCGAAAAGATGCGCACCCAGCCAAGGTGCAGAATAATCTTTTCAAGTTCACATCCATGCAGACGGCTTTCTTCATTAACATGATCGCGCTGGTGGAGGGCCAGCCGCGCGTTATTAACCTGAAAGAAGCGTTGCAGTGCTATGTAGCCTTCCGCACCGAGGTTATTACCCGCAGGACAAAATATGACCTGCAGAAGGCCAAGGAGAGAGCACATATATTGGAGGGCTTTAAGATCGCCCTCGACCACCTGGATGCCGTGATCAAGACTATTAGGGAGTCAGAGACGGCGGATACAGCCCGCACAAACCTTATGACGGAGTTTTCGCTCAGCCAGCTGCAGGCCCAGGCCATCCTTGAAATGCAGTTGCGCCGGCTGGCCAACCTCGAGCGTAAAAAGATACTGGACGAATATAAAGACGTCCTCAAAACCATTCATTACCTGGAGGACCTGTTAGCCAACCCGGAGAAGATACTTAAGCTCATCCAGCAGGATGTGGTGGACCTCAAGACAAAGCACGGGGACAACCGCCGCACGGTTATAACACATGATGAGGCAGGACAGTTCCAGGTGGAGGACCTCATCCCGCACATGGATGTCATCGTAACGCTGAGCGAGCAGGGATATATCAAGCGCATCCCCGCCGACGTGTTCCGCAAGCAATTACGAGGTGGGCGGGGTGTCAAGGGCATGGTCACGCGTGACAGCGACGACGTGATGAGTTCCATGTCTGCCGATACGCATGACAACCTGCTGTTCTTCACCAACCGTGGCCGGGTTTTCAAGATGAAATGCCACGAGATACCTCAAGACATCGCCCGCACTACCAAGGGCATCAATATCATCAATTTGATCCCCATAGAGGCGAGGGAGAAGGTCACGGCCATGTTCGTGCCGGAAAAGACCGACCCCAGCCTCTTTATGCTGCTGGCCACCTCCAAGGGTATAGTGAAAAAGACCGGGCTGAGCAATTTTACAGACGTACGCCGCAGCGGCCTTATCGCCATGAAGCTGAAGAGCGACGAGGAACTGATCGGGGTGGACGTCGTGGCCGAATCAGATAAGCTGATGCTGGTCAGCCGCAACGGGCAGGCCGTCAAATTTGCCGTGGCGCCCCTGCGCAACGCCTCACGCACCAGCGGCGGCGTGCGGGGCATAAAGCTCAATAAGGGTGACATCGTGGTCAGCATGGGCACCGTACAACCGGCCGCTGACCTCATTACCGTCACGGAGAACGGCTACGGCAAGAAAACCAAAGTGGATAAATTTCCTCTGCACGGCCGCGGAGGCAAAGGCGTGCTGGCCCACAGGGTCAATGCCAAGACCGGCAAGGTCATCGCAGCCAAGTTCGTGCCGCCCGGATACGAGCTATTCATCACCACGGCCAACGGTGTGCAACTCAGGATAAACGTGGATGTCGAGAGAGAGACCAAGGTATTGGTAGAAGGTGGAAGGAAAAAGAGGCGTGAGGGTGTGCCCGTCAAAGGGCGCATAACGCAGGGCGTCATGCTCTCCAGGCTGGATGAAGGCGACCGCGTCGTCTCCATCGCCCTGGTCGAGAAAGAGAACCTCGAGGAGCAAGCCGCCAAAGAGACCCGCGCCATGACCACTACGCCTCCCAAATCCATGGTTGCCGGCCAACAGGAACTGCCGTTCGCCTCGTAAACACTGTCTGAAAATTGCGGGGCCCTTAATGCCGTGGCGATCTTGCAGGATTTAGGAGGTTCGATATGAAATTGGTCTTCATACACGGGTCAGGCGCCTGCGGGGAAGTATGGATGCTGCAGAAACAGCATTTTACCGACGCCGATACGCCTGACCTGCCCGGCCATCCGCACGGCGAAACATGCACCAGTGTAGAGGCGTATTCGGACTGGCTGCATGGCTATTTTCAGGAAAAGGAATATACGGATGTTGTGCTGGCGGGCCACTCGCTGGGTGGCGGTATTGCGCTCATGCACGCCCTTAAATACCCTAAAGATTTAAAAGGAATCATTCTGATAGGTTCCGGCGCCCGTCTGAGGGTGCTGCCGTTGATTTTAGAGGCTGTAGAGGGCAAACTGGGAGATACACAGGGCTGGATCAGAGAGCTGATCGAACCGCTGCACGGCACGGTGGACGAAAAGATACGCCGGGCGATCATACCGAGACTGGCTGAAGTGGGGCCTGCAGCTCAGCTTAACGATTTCCGCTGCTGCGATAAATTCGATATTATGGACAGAGTAAGCCAGGTCAAATTGCCGGCGCTCTGCATCGTGGGTGACCAGGACAATATGACGCCGCCAAAGTATGCCCGGTACCTTGCCGATAAAATGCCCGATTGCCGTGTGTGTATTATCGAAGGCGGCACGCACCTGGCCTTCCTGGAAAAGCCGGCTGAGGTTAACCGCGCCATCGAGAGCTTTCTCAAGCAGATAGCTACGTAGATTATTTGATTTATGATGAAAGGTTCGCTGCGCGTAGCCTGCATTGCCGGCATCGATATCGGTATTCATTACACGTGGATCGTCATCTTCATCCTGATTTCCTGGTCCCTTGCGATGGGGTATTTCCCGGCCGAGTACCCGGGCTGGGAAGGCTTGATTTACTGGGTGACGGCCGTGGTGGCGGCCCTGCTGCTCTTTATCTCAGTCCTGGTACATGAGCTGGCGCATTCTCTGATGGCCATATCGCGTGGTGTGCCCGTAAAGAGCATCACACTCTTCATGCTCGGCGGGGTGAGCAACCTGGAAGCTGAGCCCGAAAAGCCGGGCATCGAGTTCGCAATCGCCATAGTCGGGCCCCTCACCAGCGTTGTACTGGCCGGTCTGTTCTGGGCGCTGGATTTAACCGGCCTGGCTGTTGCCGGTCCGGTGCAAGCCACGATTGTCTATATGATAGAGATCAATGTACTGCTGGCGGCTTTCAACATTTTGCCCGGATTTCCCCTGGATGGCGGCCGTGTCCTGCGCGCCATCCTGTGGGGCGCAACCGGTAACCTTATGAAGGCCACTGATATTGCCTCAGCCATTGGCCAGGTATTCGGCTGGATTATGATTGCCGGGGGGATCTTCTGGGCCCTCACCGATAATATAATGGGCGGTGTATGGTTGGTCTTTATCGGCTGGTTCCTCAACAGCGCGGCCGAGGCTTCCAAGCGGGAGGTGGAGCTGCGCTCGATTTGGCTGAACGTGAGGGTAGCCAGCGTCATGAATGACCGTCCGGAGACGATCGAGGGCAACTCAACAGTCGAAGCGCTGGTCAACGACATTTACGTTAAGAAGGGTATGAGGTCAGCGGCTGTGGTTGAAGACGGGAAATTACTTGGGATCGTTACCCTTGCCGATATAAAGAAGCTGGCGCCCGGGGCATGGCGAGCCACCCCGGTCTCCAATGTCATGACGCGCCAACCGCTTAAGACGATAACGCCTGTGGATGATATGAAAACCGCCGTCCGTCTTATGGCCGAGAATGGATTAAACCAGTTGCCGGTGGTGGTGGAAGAGCGGCTGGTGGGTATGCTAAATCGTGCCGACATAATCCGGTATGTGCAGGTTCACCACGAACTGGGTAAACGATGAATATCAGCCCATAAAGACGGCAGACTTAAAATCCAACCCTATAGGACAGGGGCCTATTTAGACGCCGGCTTGCGGATGGTGAGAACAGGGCATGAGGCCTGGCGAACGATCTGCTCGGTGGTGGACCCCGAGATAAACCTGCGCCAACCGGAAAGCCCGTGGGTAGCGATAACAATCAGGTCGATTCCCTTCTCGCCTGCATAGCGCATGATCTCGCCCGCGGCATTGCCTATGAGCACCTCCGTTAACGCATTGACGCCCCGGCTTACCTTCTGCTCAATCATATTCTTGAGCGATTTCTGCGCCTGTCCTTCAAGTTCCTGCTGGTAAGAGGCGACATTGAAACTGGCTGATTCAACGCCTATAGGTGCTTCCACGATGGGTACCAGGGGCACTACGTTGATAATATGAAGCGTAGCGCCGAAATGTACTGCCAGTTCGTCTGCAACCTTAAGTGCCTCGTAAGAAGGATCGCTGAAATCGGTCGGGCAAAGTATATTCTTAATCGGCAACATCTATAAATACCCCCTCCAGATAAATATTATATACCGTCTGACTATAACAGGTTATTTGCCTGGACCGTTCCATCTGTATTGAAGTGGATTAGCGGGACGAAGTCGTACCCGTCGGCTATGAGCTTATCGCTTCCACCTTCGTGGCGGTCAACTATGGCCACCACCTTCACCACTTTGCAGCCTATGTTTTCAACCGCTTCTATGGCTTTAAAAATTGACCCGCCGCGTGTAACTACATCGTCCACTATGGCCACCTGCATGCCCCGCTCCAGGTGCCCCTCGATCTGTTTTTTAGTGCCGTGCTCCTTGGGGGCCTCGCGTACCAGGAAGGCGGGAATGGGTTTACCCCTACACTGGCTTATAACTGCAACTGCAGTGGCTATGGGGATGGCACCAAGTATAAGTCCGCCAACCGCCTGTGCCCCGCTGCCTTCCAGTAAATCGCAAATGGTTTCCCCAACGCGGCAAGCTCCTTCAGGGTGGAGAGTGAGAAGCTTGCCTTCAAAATAGCGGTTGCTTTTAGCGCCCGATGCAAGAGTAAACTCGCCGAACTTGATGGCCCCGGTCTTTTTAGCCAGCTCAATAAGCGAATCTACGGGGGTATTCATAGCTCCGATCTGCATCCAGCGATCGCAGGAAATTATACGTCCCTACATGTATATTATCAACTGTCCCGTTGAACAGGCATGTACTTTTTCCCCTCGCGTGGCGTATAATCGGGTAAACGGTAGTTTTTCGCAGATATGCAGCAAAGCTTCCTCTGTCCGCGATGCAGTAACGTGGCCTACCTGGGTCAGCGTTTCTGCGGTTTCTGCGACATGGTATTCCTTTATTCATGTATACAGTGCGGCTCTGCCCTTGAGCCGGGCACCACTTTTTGCGGAGGCTGCGGCACTCAGGTCGACTGGAAGGGTCCGGCGCAGGAAAGCTCACAAGCGACGACTGTAACTGCTGCACCACCGGGTAATGTTGAAAAGCCGGTCAATATCGGACAGCCCGGTACGCCCACTGCCAGGGTGCCTATAAAGCCACCATCGCTGGCAGAATACCAATCCCGTCCTGAATCGTACCCTGTCCCGGCCCCACCTGCCCCACCACCGCCTCCCCAGGTGCCTGCTGAACACAAGGCAAAGGCTGAGGCCCACCAGGAGAAAAGTTTCACGCTGCTCAAGGAGGGCCATTACTCCCTTGCAATCGACGAGCTGACCAAGGCCATCCAGTTCGACCCGACTACGGCAATTGTGTACCTGCTGCGGGGAGGCGCATTTTACAAGAAAGGCGACCTCGACCTGGCACTGGCAGACCTTAACCGTGCTATTGAACTCGATCCTAACCTGGCCGCTGCTTTCTATAACAGGGGCAGCGTATATTACTACAAGAAAGAATTCGAGCGCGCCATCAACGACTTTTCGCGTTCCATTACTATTGACGATACAGACCCCGGCGCATTTCATAACCGCGGCTGCGCTTACATGATGAAAGGTCAATACTATCAGGCTATTGAGGATATCAGCCGGTCAATCATGCTCGATCCACATGATCCCAGGGTTTATTGCAGCCGGGGCAGTGCATACACGCAGACAGGGCAGTTGCTCAAGGCGGCGGAGGATTTCCGCAAGGCTAAAGGTATGGCCACCGACCCGGCGGTTATACAAAAGGCAGATCAGGCGCTGAAAGAGTTGGGCCAGGGGCTGTAAAGGAGCGTTTCTTCGGCCTACTCCAGCAGGGATGGCTCAGACGGCGCAGGCGCTGCTTCGATGACATCAAGTTCCTTAATGTCGCTGTCATGCCTGATCTGGTCTATCCGGAGCAGAGGCCGTTCCAGCATGTTTTTTCGCGTGCTGGTGAGAGTTTCAAACTCCTTTTGAGCATCCTGTAACCTTTTGCCCATTTTATCCATGCTTTCCACGAATTTCTGCCACTGTGCGGCGAACAGCTTGATCTGGGTGATGATCTCAACCAGGCCCTTCTCCATTTTAAAATTCTTGACGGCCTGGTTTATCAATGCCAGCACCGCATACAGCGTTACCGGCGAGCATAGCACGACCTTCGATTGGAGGGCGTAGTCGAGCACGGTTGGATCGTTCTCATTGATGAACCGGTAGACCTGCTCGTTGGGTATCAGCACAAGCACGTAATCAACGGTATTTTGCTCGGGATTGATGTAATCGCGGGTAGTGACCTCCTTTATGCGCTGGCGGGCGTCTTTGAGGAAAGAGATCTTGAAGCCCTCGCGGTCGGCCTCTGAATCCGTATCAATGTACTTCAAATAATTATCCAGGGGAAACTTGACATCCATATTTAGCACCAGCCGGTTGGGCAGGAGGAAAGTGTAATCGGGCCGGGAGCCGCCGGCCGCGTCCACCTGCTGCTTGCGGTAGTTGATACCTTCCAGAAAACCGATGCTGGCCAGGATGTCGTCGGCCATACGTTCACCCCACTGCCCCCTGACCCTTGTATTGCCGAGGGCTGCCTGGAGTTTGCCGGTAGTTTCAGAGAGTCTGATCGTCTGCTCCGAAGCGGTCTTAAGCTGGGAGAGAAGCTCACCATAAGCCTTGGCGCGGTCCTTTTCCAGCCCGCTCATCAGAGTTTCCACGCTCTTGAGGTTGTCGCGCACCTCTTTGATGGACTGGTCTATAAGGGCCTTCTTGCCCTCGAGGTTTTGCTCGCTGAGCTGTGATTGGGCGTTCACCAGTTGTCCCGACATCTGTACCAGGTGATCCACGGCTGTCTGAGTGGCCACGTCGGTGAATGCGGCCAGGTTCTTCTGTACCTCGCCGCTGATGGTCAGCATATCCTGTTTATAGTACGGCTTATAAACACGTGTAATAATTATTGTGACTGCCACGCCAATGGCAAGCCCACCTAAAAAGACAAGTCCGTAAATCAGCAAATCGCTCATCAGCTATTTCCAAATATAATGGACACCGCTATATGGACGGGAAAATCTTCTCCCAGTCGAGATTGCTATCGAGGCCTGAGGTGGTAGCAATCATGATCAGTGATATGATCAGCAATGTTACCGCTGCCACAAGAGCTATCTGCAGGAGTAGCATGCCAACGCCCCACCACATCCACATTCGCTGTGTCTTTTGGAAATGCTCGATACTGTCCCAGCGCTTGTTCTGCCAGGCCCACTCGTTGCCGCGCACGCCTAAAATAATGGCCATGACCAGGCTGATTATCCAGCCGATATAAGGCAGTAGGCTGCACAGCGCTACAAAAGAGATCCAGACATTATTGCCAATACCCCAGATCCAGGTGAGTAAGAAGGCACCCCAGTTCCAGCCGCGTAACTCAGTCGGTAACTGGGAAAGGGCACCCAGGCCGGAGGCGTAGGAAGCACCGGAAGGGGTGGGGCCCGGCCAGGCACCCCCTTTTAGCTTCGCATCCAGGCATTGGTTGCAGTAGATTTGCCCGTCGATGGCTACCTTGCACTCAGGACAGACGTACCTGCCGCAACTGCAGCAGCCGCCTATTGCTTCACGGTCGGTATGTATAGCGCACTTCATCTTAAGTATCCCCCCGTTATTACATCAACAGCTTTATTAATCAAAATGCCTGGACGCCGGACTGTTGCAGACCCCAGACGATGAGTCCGAAGCCGAGGAGAAGTATGATGGCCACCAGAACGATCACTGCTATGGTAATGCCCAGTCCCCACATGGCCCAGGTATGCTGTACACGCTTGAAATGCTCTACGCTGTCCCAGTGACGGCTCTGCCAGGCCCACTCGTTGCCCTTGAAGGCCAGCACCCAGGGCATGACCATAAATCCGAGATAAGGGATGAATACCAGAAAAGACCACCATACATTGTTGCCTATGCCCCAGATCCAGGTAAGCAGAAAGCCACCCCAGTTCCAGTCGCCGAGATCCCTCGGTACGGTGGCCTGTCTGCCCATGCCGGAAGTGTTCTCTATGAGTAAAACGGTAGCCGGTTGTGTAGCTGTTGCACTTCCGCCGGAAACCATTTTCTGGATGCATGGATTGCAATATACCTTGCCTTCATTTTCCACCTTACATTCTGAGCATACGGCCTCGTCACACGCGATGCAGGCGCCGATCGCGTCGCGGTCGGGATGATGACTACAATACATGGCTACCTCCTTGGGATGGGGGTGACTGCACCCGCCATACGGGCGATCAAATCAGTAATTTAAATACAGTATAGTTTATACACACTGCACAAATCCAACCCGCAGGTCAAGGGTGAACTAAACTTTTTTTTCGCAGTCCCGTTTTATATTGCATAAAGGAAAAGACGGGGGCCGGAATAATGAGCGCCAACATGCAGTTAGCGGCAATCTTGATAGGATACTCAATCGTCTGCCTATTTTTAGGGCTCGTTGCCTGCTCCTGGCATTAGCAAGGGTATCACCTCCTCTTTTCTCCCGTCCCCACCCTCACGGGGACGGGAGTTTATTATCCGGCCGGGATAACCTTTACTCTATATTATCGCCCGAATTATACTAACAGAGGGTTTTATGGTGAGAATCGGCGTTATCTCGGATACACATGTAAGGCATTTTGCCCAGCTGCCGCAGGAACTCGTCCGTGTCCTTGGGAAGGTCGATCTGATAGTGCACGCGGGCGATATCGTAACCATGGATGTTATCAGAGGACTGCAGACCCTGGCGCCGGTACACGGTGTATTCGGCAACATGGACCTTCCGGAAGTGAGGGTAAGTTACCCCGAAAAACAGTTGCTTGAACTGGAGGGGAAGAAAATCGGTATCGTACATGGCAGCGGCGGTCCTGCCGGTCTGGAAAGCCGCGTATGGCAGCTTTTCCCCGGTGCCGATGTGGTTATATTCGGTCACAGCCACATCGCTACGAACGATACAATCAAAGGCATACTGCTGTTTAATCCGGGCCGCGCAGATGAGTCATACGGTCTGCTGGAAGTAGGCGAGACAATCAGCGCCAAGATAGTCAAAGCATATTATTAAGAGGGGTAGAGATATGGCTGATAGCTGGCAGGAATTTAAAGCTTTTGATCACCCTGCTATCCTTAATTTTATTTTTTATCCCAGGCAGGACGATTACAGGCCGGCTGACACTGCACGGTCAACAGGTTATATGGTCCCCGTGGGAGAGGGCATTAATATCTCCTGCCGGTTCTATTTTGGGGACACTCAAAACGCCAACCTGCTATTCTTTCACGGCAACGGTGAGCTGGCCAGCGAATATGAAGATATCGGCGTCGCCTTCAACAGCATCGGCCTGAACCTTTGCGTCGCAGATTACAGGGGATATGGTGGTAGCGGAGGAAGGCCTTCGGTGACCGGCATGATGAGGGATGCTCATTTTATAGCGAAGTGGTTCAAGCAGATCTTAACCGACAAAGCTTATTCGGGGAGCCGCTTCATTATGGGCCGCTCGCTGGGAAGCGGGCCGGCCATCGAGTTGGCCGCCACTTATCCTTCTGATTTCAGCGGAATGGTGATAGAGAGCGGTTTTTGTGATGTGACGGACCTGTTGGGCAGTATGGGACGAATACTGCAACAGCCCGGACGGCCGGTTCCTCCATCGCCGGGATTTGACCGGGTTATCAGAATAACCATGCCTGCGCTCGTGATCCACGGACAGTATGATTCAATTGTGCCGCTGGAAGAGGGAGAGAAAATTTTTCGCAATGTCGCCTCGGCCGATAAAAAAATGGTGATTATATCTGAGGCGGATCACAATACGATTTTTGCTGAAGGCATGGAATTCTATCTGCGTGAACTCGGTGATTTCGTACGGAAGCACACATAAAAAAGGAAAGCCCCCTCCCGGATCCGGGAGGGGGCTTCTTATCACAGAATTATTTCTTCTCAGGCTTCTCTTCCGCTACAGCCTTTTCACCCTCTTCACCCTCTGCTGCTTCCTCAACGGCCTCTTCACCCTCTGCCGGAGCCTCTACTGCCGGGACCTCTTCAACGACCTTGCGTACCTCGGCGACCTTGATCAGCATCTGGTCAGGATCAGCCAGGATGGTGATTTTGCTGCTGACCTTGAGGTCCTTGACATGCAGAGACTGCTCGGGGAGCTCCAGGCTGGAGATATCGACCTCGATACTATGCGGGAGGTCGTCAGGCAAGGCTTCGACTGGGACTGCCGTCATGGCATGCATTAGGGAGACGTTCTTGAGCTTCAAGGCGGGGGCGGTGCCGGTAAAGACCAGCGGAACATCAGCCTTAAGCTTCTCCGCCATATTGACTTGGTAAAAATCTACATGTATGGGCTCGCCGGTCATGGGATTGCGCTGCACGTCACGAATGAGCACCATGCCCGGTGTGTCTGTATCCCCCATCTTAAGTGCGATCAGGTCTGTTCCTCCCGCTTTGGCAATGATCTGGCCGAGCTTGCGGGCTTCGACCTGGACCGGCTGCGATTCAATGCCGTGGCCATAGATATTGCAGGGTATAAGACCTCCACGTCGCAGGAACCGCACTTTCTTGCCTTTGACTTCTCTTTTTAAAACTTCAAGCTCAAGTCTTTTCATCATCTTTCTCCAGAGTTGGTAACAAAACATAAAGGTTATCCTGTTTAAACCTTAAAGTCAAATTTCTTGAGTGCGTCCGGGCTGTGCGCAGTAGGGTACTCAAAGGATTTCCCGGGCCCTTGCGCGGCACGATGGGTGACAGCCCTGGAGCCCACACAGGTTGCATTCTTCCACACGGCAGTCATGGGTCAGTTCCCCAGACAGCATTTTTCCCCGCTCGGACGTGAGGAAACCGGTGCTCACACCAGGGCTGATATGCTGCCAGGGCAGCAACTCATCCGGGTCACGCTCCCTGTGCGCGTAGAAAGACGGGTCTATCCCGCATTCGTCGAAAGCCTGCTGCCACCTGGAATAATCGAGAAGCTCGCTCCAGGTAGCCAGCCGGCATCCTTTTTTCCAGGCGGTGTAGATGACAGCACCGAGGCGGCGGTCCCCGCGTGACAATACGGCCTCGAGCAGGCTGGTTTTGGCATCATGCCAGGAGAGCTGCACGCCGCTACGGCGCAGCAAACTCTGCAAAAGGGTCTGCTTGGCTTCAAGCTGCTCACCCGAGTCCTGGGCAGCCCATTGGCAGGGGGTATGGGGTTTGGGAACGAAAGAAGATAATGAGACCCTGACCCGTGGTGGACGCCCGCGTATGCTCTTGCCCAACCGGCTTACAGATTCCACCAAAACGGCAATGTCCTTCACATCGTCATCCGTCTCCGAAGGCAGTCCTGTCATAAAGTAGAGTTTGAGGTTCATCCATTCTTTTTCAAAGGCGGCAGCGAAGGTGTCCAGCATGGCCTCCCGCGGTATCCACTTATTGATGACCCGGCGCATGCGCTCGCTGCCTGCCTCCGGGGCGAAGGTCAGCGTAGTTTTGCGGCCTGCAGGGAGGGAATCGATAAGGTTAACGGAAGATTTATCCATCCTCAGGCTGGGCAGGGAGATGGTTATACCGGCCTGGGCATATCTACCTGATAGTGTCTGGACGAGGTGGCTGATATTGCTGTAATCGCCGGAGCTAAGAGATATAAGCGCCAGAGTATTGTAACCCGTATTTTCCAGCAGACAGCCGGCTGACTCGAGCACTTTATCCTCGGGAAGTTCCCTTACCGGGCGATATAGTATCCCGGCCTGGCAGAAGCGGCAACCGCGGCTGCAACCGCGCTGTATCTCTACCGCGGCGCGGTCGTGTATAACCTCTATATAAGGTATTACCGGCCGGGTCACAGGCCTGAGCTCAGCAGCTATTACTTTAGCGATGCTCGGCGGAGCTTCATTATCCACAGAATGCATAGAAGCCAGCGTCCCATCTGCACGGTAAGACGGCGAGTAAAAGCGGGGAATATATATGCCGGGCAGATTCGCCAGGTAGCGCAGCAATATATCCCTGTTCCCCTTGTGCCGTTGCACAGCTGTCAACAGCTCTTCCAGGGCGTCTTCAGCTTCGCCGGCGAAGAATACATCGATAAAGTCTGAAAGTGGTTCCGGGTTCATAGCACAGGCGCCTCCGGCTATGACCAGCGGGTGAGAACCGTCGCGCTGTTTGCTGAAAACGGGCAGTCCTGCCAGGTCGAGCATGTTGAGGACAGTGGTGTAGCTCAACTCATAACCCAATGAGAAGCCGATAATATCGAAGTCCCGCAGTGGACGGCCGGTCTCGAGAGTGTAAAGGGGCAGATTATGCTGTCGGAGTGCCTGCTCCATATCTACCCACGGCGCGTAAACGCGTTCTGCAAGGGCGCCGGGCATGTTGTTGATGATCTCATAGAGAATGGGTATCGCCATGTTGGACATACCCACCTCGTAGATATCGGGGAATGCCAGCGCTACCCGCACATCGGCTTCTTCCCAGTTTTTTGGCGTGGAATTCCATTCTCCGCCGGTGTATCGTGCGGGTTTTACAATACCCTGCAATATTTTATCGTTAATCTGGAGCATAAAGGTGAGACTTCAATTATAACCGCCGGCATGCCCCGTCACAAAGATAGTGCATTTCTTAGCTGGGATTGAAGAATGCTTTGTCATACGGGGTAAAGCATTGACACCTCCCGGTGAGAAAGAGTATAAAGGATGCTGTTTCAGACAGGGGCGGGCCATAAAAACAGGGAAGGGGAATGAAGCATGGCGCAAAAAGCTGATAAGAACAGGGCCAGACAAGCCGTTATGCAAGCGATAGGACATCGCCCTGTGTCCAAGAAGGGCAGGTCAAGCAACGGTCGAAGCATGGCTGGTAGAGCGGAGCCGGATGGAAGACAGATGACAGTCCTGCTGGGCGGCATGCCCGATGGAATATGCATTTTCGATAAGGAAGGCACGATCACTTTTTGCAACCAGAGTTTTGCTGCCATCAGCGGACTGCCGCTCAGGAAATTGGCCGGGCGCAAGCTAAGAAAGAATGCGCTGTGGGGAGCGCGGGGAAAGGCCGATGAGTTCAGGGAGTTATGGCGCGGGGTCAAGGAGACAGGGCAGCAACTGACGGTGGCTGCCCAGCCCATCAATAAACCGGGGCAGCCCACTCGATATTGGGATCTGAAGCTTGTGCCATATTTGTCCAAGAAGAAACGATTCGATGGCATGAACCTGTTGATTAGGGATGTTACTGAAGATGCCAGGCTGCACAACAGGGAACGCCTGCTGACGGGCTACTATGCCGCGGCATTGAGACACCAGTCAGTTCAGGCTCTGCTGGACGAGCTGGCAAACCTGCTCAAAGAGTACAGCGACTGCCCATTTGTGCAGATAGTTATCTCTGACAAGTATGGCAATAGAACCCTCAAAGCCGGGACCGGGCGCAGTCCAGGCCTGTGGGACGGGAACAGGCCTATCTCCCAGCCTGCTATCGAAACGCTATTCAGCGAGGCTGGCGCAGAGTTTTCCTGCGGCAGTGAAGGCTCACTATTATTAGGCGATGCTTCCGCCGCGCAAGATCGGCTGGAAGGCAGCCTGAAAGAACTGGTGATGGATGCCTTCAACTCGTACAGCTACAAATCGCTGGCACTAGCGCCCGTCAGATTGGAAGGAAAAATGGCAGGTTACATCCTGCTGGCCAGTTCTGCTGTGGATGGGATAACACGAGGGATCGTTGAAACGGTCGAGTCAGTTTCAGGGCACCTGCAAGTTGTAATTGAATTTGCCGGAGGGAAGGATGAAGTGCGCAAACAACGGCAGGGTTTGCTGAAGCAGATGCATGAGAGATCCGCCAACCTGGAAGCTTTAAGCGAAAGGCTAAAACAGGAATCTGCAGAGCGTAAGAAAGCACAGGAGGAGATGCGCGTGCAGAGGGACCTGGCAGTGGCGCTCAATGGGATTGAGAGTCTTGATGAGGCCTTGATGTTGTGCCTGGATACGGCAATCCTCATATCCGGCATGGACAGCGGTGGCATCTATCTGGCTGATTACCTTGCCGGAGGGTTTAAACTGGTTGTTTCCAGGGGTCTATCCGAGGATTTTATAAGGCAGGTCACTTATTATAATGATTCGGAATCGAACGCCACGATTATTAAAAATGGCAGGCCAGTCTACTCGACATACAGAGAAATTGATAAGCCTACAGACCAGATCTGGCAGGGGGAAGGGCTGAAGGGTTTGGGTGTAGTCCCGGTTATGCACGACGGCAGGGCAGTGGCATGCCTGAATATCGCCTCGCATGTATTCGATGAGATCCCCTTCAACGCTCGCGGCGTGGTTGAGGCCATTGCAGCAGACCTGGGCACTTTCATCGCCCATATCGTAGACAGGGAGGCTCTTACGGAGAGCGAAGAACGTTATCGTACATTGTTTGCCAGGACCCCAAATCCTATTACGGTCATAGATACAGAGGGCAATTATATAGACGGCAATGATGCGGCGCTCGCCTTTCTTGAGTGCACACGCGAAGAGTTTCTCGCCATGAATGTGAAAAACACACTGCCTCCTTACCTTGACGATGATTGGTACGCCAATCTGCGCAGTATTTGGGAGACGGGAGGGACAGTGGAGAGGGACTATTATGTCTGGGGCAAGATAAAAGTCCTCGAACTCACCATCACACCGCTCCAGGTCCACGGACGAAAAATAATCTTCAGCATAGGCCGTGACGTTACGGAGCGAAAAAAGGCCGAAATGGAGCAGCGGGAATCGGAGGAAAAATACAGACTTGTGGTGGAAAACGCCGGTGAATCCATTGCAGTTGTACAGGATTCGGCCATCAAATTTGTTAACAGCAGGACGTTTGAGATAATGCAGTACAGTAGGGAGGAGTTCACCTCCAGGCCCTTCATCGAGTTCGTCCATCCCGACGACAGGCAAATGGTAATGGAACGCTACATAGCCAGGCTAAGCGAGGAAGGCGTGCCGTCCAAGTATCCTTTCAGGTTTATAGATAAAGACGGGACCATCAAACGTGCGGAAATGAGGGCGACTGCCGTTCAATGGGAAGGCAAGCCGGCTGTCCTGGTATTGATGACGGATATCACGGAACGGCATAAAGCCGAGGAAGCGTTGAGACAGAGCGAAGAGCGGTACCGTCTACTGGCGGAGAATTCCCTGGACGTAATATGGACTACCGGCCTGGATATGATACCAAGCTATATAAGCCCGTCTGTACTGTTGTACACGGATCTCAAGACGGATGAGGTAATTAATGTTTTGACACATGATGACAAATATGCCGACAAGCTGGGGATGGATAGCAGGGATGCTGAACGGCAGCGGGCTGCCATGAGGGCGCTGATAGATGGAAAAGCAGAGATACAGGTCATCGAATACAGGGTCAAAGACCGTGATGGCAAGATACACTGGGCACAGGAGAAAATGAGCATTTTACGTGATGACGAGGGGAAGGCAACCGGGATAATCGGTGTAGCAAGGGACATCACAGAACAGAAAAAAATGACTGAAAACCTCATTATTGCCGACCGACTAGTTTCCCTTGGAGAGATGGCCGCCGGCCTGGCCCATGAGATCAACAACCCTCTTACTGCGGTGATGGGGTTCGCCTATTTGCTGCAGCAGAATCCCGCCGCACCCCCGGAAATAAGAGAATATGTGGAATCTATTTATCGGGAAAGCAAACGGGCCGCCGATGTGATAAAAAACTTCCTGACGTTTTCGCGCGGCCAGGCGGCCGAGAGAAAGGCAGAACAAATAAATAGCCTGGTTGAGAACGTGCTCAAGCTTAGGCAGAGCCGTATGCAGAAAGAGAATATCAGCGTGAAGCTGGACCTGGCGGAAGGATTGCCCTCCGTCTATTGCGACGCTGCGCAGATTCAACAGGCCATGCTTAACATCATACTGAACGCGGAGTATTTTATGCACCAGACACACCAGCGCGGCGCCCTAGCTATCAACACGCTCTTATCCGGTGGCAATATAAGGTTGTCCATAGCAGATGATGGCCCCGGCATAACACCCGATAAGCTGGACCATGTCTTCGACCCTTTCTATACGACCAAACAGGTTGGGGATGGGACAGGCCTGGGGTTAAGTATCTGTCACAGTATTGTCTATGAACATGGTGGCAAGGTCTACGTCGAAAGCACCCCGGGCAAAGGAGCCATTTTTACCATTGAGCTGCCGGCCGGGCAGCAGGGTTTAATGTTATCGTAGATTAGCTATTGTTGACAGGGATTGAATTCCTGTGATAACATTTCCATTTGTTGCAAAGTTGCGCTAATATTCATAAGTTTAGCGCAGGTTTTGAGTGACCTGGATAACAATCAAGCCGGCTGGTTGACCCGGGATGTGGGCCAGATCGGGAAGTAGTCCGGGGACAACTGGGTGGCTTTTTAATTTGCCGAAAAATAGGGAATAAAAACGTAAGGAAGAGATTAGTATGCCGACAGTAAACCAGCTGGTCAGGAAAGGCCGCCACAAGATGGCCAGGAAGACCAAGTCTCCCGCGTTGCAGGTGATATACAACACCTTGAAGAACAAATCAAGGAAGGGTGTATGTTCCCCGCAGAAGCGCGGTGTGTGCGTGCAGGTTAAAACCATGACTCCCAAAAAGCCTAACTCGGCGTTGCGTAAAATCGCCCGCGTGCGGCTGACAAATCATATTGAAGTCACGGCATACATCCCAGGGGAGGGGCATAACCTCCAGGAACACTCGGTAGTTCTCATCCGCGGCGGCAGGGTTAAGGACCTGCCGGGAGTCCGCTATCATATCATCCGTGGCACACTTGATGCTGCGGGAGTCGACAAGCGCAGGCAGGGTAGGAGCAAGTACGGAGCCAAAGCCCCCAAGGCGCTTGTAGCTGCCAGCTAAATACAACAGGGAGATATTATGTCGAGGCGAGCCAAGTTTGTAAACAAGGAAGTAGGCCCGGATCCCAAGTACGGGAGCCCAGTGGTAGCCAGGTTTATTAATAAAATAATGTATAAGGGCAAGAAATCCATCGCCCAGGGCATTGTTTACGATGCTTTTGATCGCATCAACAAACAGATGAAGACTGAGCCACTCAATATTTTTGAGCAGGCCATGAAAAATGCCACCCCCGCGCTCCAGGTCAAGTCCAGGCGCGTCGGCGGTGCCACATACCAGGTGCCCATTGAGGTTAGCCCGGAGCGCGGCGAGTTCCTGGCCACGAAATGGATCATTACCTATGCCAGGGACCGCAGCGGAAGGTCGATGGCTGAAAAGCTGGCCGCAGAGTTGATGGAAGCATCTCAGGGACAGGGTAACTCCATCAAGAAGAAACAGGATACCCACAAGATGGCTGAGGCAAATAAGGCATTTGCGCATTACAGATGGTAACAGCAGGCGTTAAGGAATCCCGGCCTAAATCGGGCCAGGGTAATAATAAAGTGACAAGATCGTTTCCCTTGGACAAGGTTCGGAACATCGGCATCATCGCCCATATCGATGCCGGGAAGACTACGACTACCGAGCGGATCCTTTTTTATACCGGCAGGACCTACAAGGTCGGTGAGGTTCATGACGGCACTGCAGTCATGGACTGGATGGTACAAGAGAGGGAGCGCGGTATAACGATTACTTCGGCTGCCACTACCTGTCACTGGAAAGATCACCGCATCAATATCATCGACACTCCGGGGCATGTTGATTTTACTGCTGAAGTTGAGCGCAGCCTGCGCGTACTTGACGGGGGCGTCGTCGTGCTGGACGCTGTGGCCGGGGTGGAAGCGCAATCGGAAACGGTTTGGCGCCAGGCCGACAGGTACGGGGTGCCCAGGATCTGCTTCATCAACAAGATGGACAGGGTGGGCGCCGATTTCTTACGAACCATCGAGATGATAGAGGAAAGGCTGAAGGCTAAGACAGTAGCTATACAGGTCCCGCTGGGAAAGGAAAATCTTTTCCGCGGTGTTATCGACTTGGTCGCTAAAAAAGCCTGGATTTTTCCGGATGAGGTCACGGGGGAGCCGTCCGAATCTGAAATCCCCGCGGATATGAAGGAGGAGGCTGCCCGGGCCAGGCACGATATGATAGAGAAGCTGGCAGAAAATGACGACCAGCTCATGCTCAAATACGTAGATAATCAGGAGATTAGTGAGGAGGATATCAGGGCCGCAATCAGGCGCCTGACTGTAACCAACAGGATCGTGCCGATAGTCTGCGGCACCGCCCTGCGCAACAAGGGCATTCAGTTAGTGCTTGATGCGGTAGTCGATTACCTGCCGTCGCCCTTGGAAAAGCCGGCGCTCAAGGTTATTGATACCACCACCGGGCAGGAGGTTGCGCGTCCGGCCAGCGATGAAGCGCCGTTTACAGCGCTCGCATTTAAAGTAGTATCTGACCCGTTTGTGGGCAGGCTGGTATACTTCCGGGTTTATTCGGGCAGTATCAAGGTCGGCGCACAGATATATAATGCCAGCAGACAAAGCAGAGAGCGTCTGGGCAGGCTGCTGCTCATGCACGCCAACAAGCGCGAAGAAATCGACGAAGTGGATACGGGCTGTATAGCGGCCACACTCGGATTGAAGAATACTTATACAGGTGACACGCTGTGTGAGGCCGGGCAGTCCGTCCTGCTTGAGGATATTAAGTTCCCCGAACCGGTTATCCACATGGCGGTTGAGCCCAAGAGCAAGGCTGATCAGGATAAGCTCAGCGATGCCATGGGCAGGCTTTCGGAAGAAGATCCTACTTTTAAGGTTAAAACCAACGAGGAAACCGGGCAGACACTCATATCGGGCATGGGTGAACTGCACCTCGAGGTCCTGATAGACCGTATGATGAGGGAGTTCGGCGTGCAGGTCAGGGTCGGCAAACCACAGGTAGCCTACAAGGAAACCGTCACCATAGCCGTTGAGGCAGAGGGCCGTTTTATCCGGCAGACAGGCGGGCATGGCCAGTACGGCCACTGCTGGCTGCGGATAGAGCCGGGCGAGCGTAACAGCGGATTTAAATTTGTAAACGAGGTGCGCGGAGGCGATATATCAAGGCAATATATACCGGCCATTGAGGCCGGTGTAAAGGAAGCACTGGATACCGGCGGCGTCAGCGGATACCCGCTGGTAGATATAAAGGTTGCGGTATTTGATGGAAGCGAGCATGACGTCGATTCGTCGGAGATGGCCTTCAAAATGGCCGGTTCTATAGCCTTGAAGGAGGGCGTTGCCAGGGCAAAACCGGCAGTCCTGGAACCTATTATGAAGCTCGAGGCGGTGACGCCTTCATCCTTCATGGGAGATGTAATCGGCGATATCAATTCGAGGCGCGGCCAGATACAGGGCATCGAGACGCACGGGGAGACCTGCGTCATACACTGTTTCGTGCCCCTGGCAGAGTCGTTCGGTTACGCGACCTCTTTGAGGTCGGCGACCCAGGGCAGGGCCACGTATTCCATGGAGTTCCACCAGTACAGCGAGGTACCGGCCGGTATTCTCGAGGAAATGTTAGCTAAATCGAAGGGTAGGTAAATGACCAAGCAGAAGATAAGAATTAAACTGAGGGGATATGACCACCGGCTGGTCGACCAGTCTGCCGGGCAGATAGTTGAAACTGCAATAAAATCAGGCGCCGAGGTGATCGGTCCGGTGCCTCTGCCGACGAGGATTGAGAAGTTTTGCGTGATCAGGTCAGGTTTTATTGATAAGGATTCCCGTGAGCAGTTTGAGATGCGCACTCACAAGAGGCTGATCGATATAGTCGGCCCGACAACCAAGACCATCGATGCGCTTACCCAGCTACAGTTGCCTTCAGGCGTAGAAATCGATATTAGATTGTAGGATTAAGAAAAATGGCTGGCATACTCGGAAAAAAAATCGGAATGACGCAATTATACAGGGAGAACTTGGAGATAGCTGTTACAGCCATCGAAGCCGGACCCTGCTGCGTCACCCAGGTCAAGACGGTCGAGAAGGATAAGTACAATGCTGTCCAGATCGGTTTTGGCGAGGCCAGGAAGCTGGGCAAGGCAGAGAAAGGGCATCTCAAGGAAAACGGGAACTACCGCTATCTGCGCGAGCTGCGCACAGAAAACGTGAAAGATTACCAGGTCGGGCAGAAGATAGATGCGGGGATGTTCAAGGCCGGTGACATCGTACAGGTCGAGGGCATTTCCAAGGGCAAAGGATTTGCCGGTGGAGTTAAGAGGTATCATTTCAAGGGTGGGCCTAAGACGCACGGCCAGTCCGATAGGCATCGCGCCCCGGGTTCGGTCGGCGCCACTACTACACCGGGCAGGGTATTTAAAGGCCTGCGTATGGCCGGGCATATGGGCGCCCGCAAGGTTACAGCGCGCAATCTGGTGGTGGTCGAAGTTGACACCGCCAAGAATGTATTACTGCTGAAGGGCGCGGTTCCAGGTGCTAGGGGCGGGATACTGCTGATTGAGAAAGCATCATAAAAAGGGTTACTGCAGTGGATTTAGAAGTATTTGATTTAAAAGGCGAAAAGACCGGCAAAATAAAGGTCAGCGATTATGTGTTCGGCCAGGCCGTGAATGAACCGGTCGTGCACCAGGCCCTGCTCATGCAGCTGGCAAATAAGAGACAGGGCACCGCTGACACTCAGACCCGCTCGGATGTGACCAGGAGCACCAAGAAGATGTATGCCCAGAAGCACACCGGCAGGGCCAGGCGTGGCGGTGCTACATCGCCGCTCCTCAAGGGCGGCGGAGTGGTTTTCGGCCCACACCCGCGGAGCTACCGGCAGGACATGCCCAAGAAAATGCGCCGGCTGGCCTTGCGCAGTGTTCTTTCGGGAAAGGTACGGGACGGCGAGGTCAAAGTGCTTAAAAAGCTTGATCTCAAAGAGCCCAAAACCAGGCTGATGTCGGATATATTGTATGCGCTGGGCGTTGATAATACTGCTGTCATAGGAGTTGCCTTGGGTAAGGACAATATTACCAAAGCATGTTCCAATTTGCCGGGCATCAAGACTACTATGGTTTCGATGCTCAACGTGGCGGACCTGCTATCCTACAGGATGCTGGTGCTCGATGTTGACGCAGTCCGGCGCATCGAAGAGCTATGGGATAAGAAGAAGGTGGAAAAGAGCAAGGAGAAAGCGGCATAAGGCGCCGCGAGGTTTATTTACACCATGAATTTATTCGAGATTTTACGCAGGCCGCTGGTGACCGAGAAAAGCACGAGGCTTTCAGAGCGGAACAAATACGTATTTGAAGTGGACAGCAGGTCCAACAAGGACCAGGTAAGGCTGGCCGTAGAGAAAGCATTTAAAGTAGGCGTTGTAAGCGTTAATATCATCAAGGTACCGGGCGAGACCAAGAGGATGGGCAGGAGGGCTGTCAAACGCCCTGCCTGGAAAAAGGCTATAGTGACGCTCAAAGAAGGGGATAAAATCCAGTACTTTGAGGGAGTCTAAGATAACAGGAGTAGAAATTGGGTTCTGTTATAAAGAAACGTAAAAAAAAGATGGCGAAGCACAAGCATCGTAAGCTCTTGAGAAAGAACCGATGGCAGCGACGCCACTCTTAAAAAGCAGGAGTAGTTAGATTTGGCTTTAAAGACATTTCGCCCTACATCCCCCGGGCGCCGCGGAATGGTGAAGATATCGTTTGACGATATCACGAAGACGGTGCCGGAAAAAGCCCTGTTGGTGCCGCAGAAAAGAAAGGCGGGACGCAACAGCCGGGGTGTGATAACCACGCGCCACAGGGGCGGAGGCGCCAAGCGTAAGACACGTATAATCGACTTTAAGAGGGACAAGATGGGCGTGCCCGGCCGGGTCGCAGCCATCGAGTATGACCCGGGCCGCTCAGCCCGCATAGCCCTGATCTTTTACGCAGATGGCGAGAAACGCTATATGCTCTGCCCGCTGGGGCTGGGCGTTGGCGACACGGTCATGGCGGGTGAGAGCGCCGAGGTCAAGCCGGGTAACAACCTGCCGTTGGGCAGCATACCGGCGGGAACAACGGTGCATAACCTGGAGTTCGAGCCCAATAAAGGTGGTCAGATAGTGCGTAGCGCCGGGACTTCGGCCCAGGTACTGGGCAGGGAAGATAAATATACGATGGTGCGCCTGCCCTCCGGTGAAGTTCGCCGCTTTATGAATGAATGCAGGGCTACCGTCGGCCAGGTAGGAAACCTTGACCACCAGAATATTAAACACGGTAAAGCAGGAAGGGTACGCTTGCTGGGACGACGGCCCAAGGTGAGGGGCTCAGCAATGTCACCCCGCGATCATCCGCATGGTGGTGGCGAAGGCAGGTCGCCGCGCGGTATGCCTCCCAAGACACCGCAGGGCAAGCCGGCGCTGGGACACAGGACACGCGTGGGCAAGGTATCCGATAAATTGATCGTAAGGCGCCGCTACGCAGCGAAATAAAGAGGTAAATTAATAATGTCACGTTCAGCGAGAAAGGGCCCGTACTGTCATCCCAAGCTGCTGAAAAAAATTGAAGCGCTAAATAAAAAGGGTGAGAAACAGGTGATTAAGACCTGGGCACGGGCCTCAACGATCATGCCAGAAATGCTTGGCCACACAATTGGTGTGCATGATGGCAGGCGGCATGTTCCGATTTTTATAACGGAAAATATGGTCGGCCATAAACTGGGCGAGTTTGCCATGACGCGCACGTTCCGCGGTCATGTTGGCAAGTCTGTAGCCGCAGCGCCGGTCAAGAAGAAATAAGCAGGTAAGAGATGAGAGTAGGCGCAATAGCAAAAGATATAGGGATCCCTCCCCGCAAGGTGAGACTTGTGGTGGATATGGTCAGGGGCAAAAAAGTTGAAGATGCCTTGAATATTCTGAAATTCACCCCTACGCCGGCGGCTAAAGCTATTGCCAAGGTGATTAAATCGGCGTCTTCCAACGCTGAGAATAATTTCCAGATGGATCCATCCGAATTAAAGGTTGTTTATATAGCGGCTGACGAAGCCCGGACGCTGAAAAGGTACAGGCCGCAGGCCAGGGGCCGCTTCAGTCCCATTTTGAAGCGAGCAACGCATATCAAGGTTTTCGTCTCCGAGGAGGATAAATAAGTGGGACATAAAGTTCATCCCTACGGTTTCCGCATAGGGATCATACGAGGCTGGAAGGCCAAGTGGTATGACGAGAAACACTATCTGGAGACCCTGCATGACGACCTCAAGCTGCGCAAAGAGATAAAGCGAAGGTTGCGTGAAGGCGCAGTGGCAAGGGTCGAGCTGGACCGACAGGGGAATGATATAGTTGTGACGATTTTCACCGCCCGCCCGGGGATCGTAATAGGAAGGGGCGGCCAGCGTGCAGAGGAACTGAGGTCAGCGCTGGAGAAGCTTTGCGGCAAGAAGGTCAAATTATCTATAAAGGAAGTAGAGCAGCCCGAGACGGAAGCCACTCTGGTGGCACGCAACATAGCCGATTCGCTGGAACGGCGTGTAGCATTCAGGCGGGCTATGAAGCAAGCTGCTTTTAAGACCAGGCAGGCTGGCGCCAAGGGAATAAGGATAAGCTGCGCCGGCAGGCTGGGAGGCGCGGAAATCGCCAGGCGTGAAACTGTCCGCGAAGGCCGGTTACCGCTGCATACGCTGTGTGCAGATATTGATTACGGAGTGGCAGAAGCCGCTACTACGATGGGAAACATCGGTGTCAAAGTATGGATTTACAAAGGCAACATTATCCCTGAAGTAAGGAGAGAAAGTGTTACAACCGAAACGAGTGAAGTATCGTAAGTGCCATAGAGGCCACCTGCGTGGCAAGGCACAATCCGGTAATACGATTACCTTCGGTGACTTCGGTATGCAGGCCGAGGAGGCCCACTGGATCACTTCGCGGCAGATCGAAGCAGCTCGGCGTGTTATTGTGCGTTACCTGCGCCGCGGCGGGCAGGTATGGATACGGATATTCCCCGATAAATCGGTCACCAAGAAGCCGGCCGAAACCCGCATGGGCAGCGGCAAGGGCGCTGTCGATCACTGGGTAGCCGTGGTTAAGCCAGGCAGGATGCTGTTTGAGATCGGTGGCATCAAGGAAAATATGGCCAAGGAAGCGCTGAACCTGGCTGCCTATAAATTGCCGATTAAAACCAGGTTTGTGGCACGTGAAACTCTCAAAGAAGAGGTAAAAGGTGAAACTCACTGAAATCAGGGCGTTAGGCAACGCCGAGCTGCAAAAAAAATTGGAGGAAGCTCACCAGGAGCTGTTTAACCTGCGCTTCAAGCTGGCGACCAGGCAACTGGTCAACCACCGCGAACTGCCCAAGGTAAGGAAAAGGATCGCCAGGATAAACACGATTATACGTGAACGGGAGCTTGGCAAGAAGTAAAAGATGGAAAAAAACCGTAAAACCAGAATAGGTAAAGTCACCAGCAATAAGATGCAAAAGACGGTGGTCGTTCGCGTCGATAACCTGCGCAGGCACCCTCTGTACCATAAGGTGGTCAGACACTCCTCCAGTTTTAAGGCTCACGATGAGGACAACAAATGCAATGTCGGCGACGTGGTCAAGATCGTGGAAACGCGGCCGCTGTCAAAGGATAAGAACTGGCGGGTCGTGGAGATAATACAGAAAGCAGACATAGTCGGTGTCTTAAAGGACGATTTGGCACAGGAAAACCAGGAGAGCTAAAGTGATCCAGTCGAATACCAGATTAAAAGTAGCGGATAATACGGGTGCACGCCAGGTGATGTGCATAGGGGTGCCGGGAGGCACCCGCAGGCGCTATGCCTCAGTAGGAGATGTCATCACCTGCAGTGTCAAGCGCGCCATACCCGGCGGGGTAGTCAAGAAAGGTGACGTCGTCAAGGCGGTCATCGTGAGAATCGCCCAGCACCACCACAGGCCGGATGGTTCCTATGTGCGCTTTGATGACAATGCCGCCGTAATACTCGACGATAAGGGCAACCCCAAGGGCACCCGCATATTCGGACCGGTTGCGAGGGAATTGAGGGACAAGAATTTTATGAAGATAATTTCCCTGGCTCCGGAGGTGCTTTGAGATGAAGATTCGCAAGAATGACAACGTATTGATCATTGCCGGCAAGGATAAGGGGAAAAAGGGCAAGGTGCGCAAGGCCATGCCTGATAAAGACAGCGTAATTGTTGAAGGATTCAACCTGATCAAGCGCCATTCAAAGACAAAGGGCAAAACGCGGCAGGCCGGCATTATCGAGCTGGAGGCGCCCATACACATTTCCAGCGTGATGATTATCTGCAATAAGTGCAACAAGCCGGCCCGGTTGGGATACAGGGAGCTTGAAGACGGCAACAAGGCCAGGTTCTGCCGCAGCTGCTCCGAGATCATTGACTAAATTGAGGAAACCCGATAATGGTAAGACTGAAAGAAAGATATAATAAAGAAATTGTGCCGCAGTTGATAAAGAAGTACGGCTACCGCAATATCATGGAAGTTCCCAGGGTCAACAAGATAGTTCTCAACCTGGGCATGGGCGAATCGCTGGCCAACCCCAAGGCCATGGAGGCCGCGGGAAAAGACCTGACGACCATCGCCGGTCAGCACGCGGTAATTACCAAGGCCAAGAAGTCCATCGCTGCCTTCAAACTGCGGGCGGGCACACCTATCGGCATGATGGTCACCCTGCGGGATAAGAGGATGTACGAATTCCTCGACAAGCTTGTCAGCGTTGTCCTGCCGCGCATACGTGATTTCCAAGGTGTTTCGAGAGACGCTTTCGACGGGCAGGGCAATTACACGCTGGGAATGAAAGAGCAGATCGTGTTCCCCGAGATCGAGTACGACAAGGTAGACAAGACCAGGGGCCTGGAGATTACTATTGTCACATCGGCCAAGACGGACGAAGACGGCAGGCGCCTGCTTGAGGCCATAGGCATGCCGTTCAAGAAAAATTAGTAGGATTTGAATATGGCGAAGTTATGCAAGATAAATAAGGCGAACCGGCCACCCAAGTACAAGGTGCAGCAGCATAGCCGTTGCAAGCTGTGCGGCAGACCAAGGGCATATATGCGCAAATTCGGCATGTGCCGCATCTGCTTCCGCACGCTGGCCCTCAATGGCGAACTGCCGGGGGTACGGAAATCGAGCTGGTAATATAGTTAGCGGAGTTGTTTATCAATGGTTACTGATCCGATTGCTGATTTGTTGACCCGGGTGCGCAATGCTGCCATGGCACGCCATGACAGCGTGAATGTCCCTGCCTCCAAGATGAAAATCGCGGTTGCCAGGATCCTTAAGGATGAGGGCTTTATCTCCGATTTTTCTATCTTGAAAGGCGAACCACAGCGCATGATTAAAATTACACTCAAATATATCGATAAGCAGCCTGCTTTCATAGGCCTTGAGCGCGTGAGCAAGCCTGGACTCAGGATATTCTCTGGGAAAAAGGAGATACCCAGGGTCTATGGCGGCCTCGGCATCGCCGTCATTTCAACTTCGAAGGGACTGATGACCGGCCAGGAGGCCTGGAAGAAAAACATAGGCGGCGAAGTGTTATGTTACGTATGGTAATTGAATTCAGTGAGGTGAACCTGTGTCTCGTATAGGACGGATGCCTGTACCTGTGCCTGCCGGCGTAAAGATCAAGATCAAAGGTACAGAGGTTACTGTTGAAGGCAGCAAAGGAAAGCTGATCCGCGAATTCCACCCTGATATCACGATTAAGCAGGAAAGCGGGAATTTGATCGTTACACGCCCGACCGATAACCGGCAGCACCGCTCGCTGCATGGCCTGAGCAGGTCGCTGCTTTCCAATATGGTGGACGGTGTCACCAAAGGTTTTGAGAAGAACCTCGAGTTGAGCGGTATCGGCTACAGGGCCGTGAAAGAGGGCGATAAGCTGAAGCTGCAAATAGGTTACAGCCACCCCGTGGAATTCGACCCGCCGAAGGGCATAGATATCACCGTAACCGGGACCAATAAGATCCGCATATTCGGTGTCGATAAGGAACTGGTTGGCGAAACGGCGGCTGAAATCAGGCGTATACGCATTCCTGACGCCTACAAAGGAAAAGGTGTCAAATATGCCGGTGAACGGCTTCGCCTGAAGCCCGGCAAGGCTGGTAAGACAGCCACGAAAGGGAAATAAGAATGGCTAAAGTTAGTTCGAATGTAGCCCGCAAGAGGCGCCACGAGCGCATCAGGACCAAGGTCTCAGGAACGCCTGATAAGCCGAGGTTGTGCATCTTTCGCAGCCTGAGCAATATTTATGCTCAGATAATCGACGATGCTGGCGGCAAAACCGTAGCCTCGGCCAGCAGTTTGGTAGCAGAATTGCAGGAACAATTAAAAGGCAAAAACAAGACCCAGGTTGCCGAGCTGGTAGGGTCAGAGCTGGCCAAAGGTGCCAAGGAAAAAGGTATAAGCCACGTTGTGTTCGACCGCGGCGGCTATAAATACCATGGCCGGGTTAAAGCGCTGGCTGAAGCGGCGCGCAAAGCCGGGTTAAAATTCTGAGGATTTGAGTATGAAAGCAGCGACTAAGATACATACTATTATGCCAAGGGTGGACATCAGTGATATGGAATTCACGGAGAAGCTGGTATCACTGGATCGCGTTACCAAGGTGGTCAAGGGTGGTAAAAATATGCACTTCCGAGCACTTGTGGTGGTAGGCGACGGCAAAGGCCACGTGGGTGTGGGCCTGGGCAAGGCCAGGGAGGTCCCCGAGGCCATCCGCAAAGCCGGCGTGTCGGCTAAAAAGAGCGTTATCAGCGTTGTTTTCAAGGACAAGACTATCCCCCATGAGAGCTTTTCCAAGTATGGGGCTGCCAGGGTGCTGCTAAAGCCGGCCCCGCCGGGCACCGGCGTTATTGCCGGAGGCGGCGTACGTGCCGTGGTTGAAGCAGCGGGCGTCAGGGATATATTGACCAAATCTCTGGGATGCTCTAATCCGGTCAACGTGACCAGGGCGACCATCGTGGCCCTGGCTAATCTCAGGGATTTCAAGGAGAGCATCAAACGAAGAAAAGGACTACAGGGGGACGAGGAGAATTCGGCACGTGGCTAAGATACGTATCAAGTGGATTAAAAGCGATATTGGATACGCGGGCGACCAAAAGAGGACGCTCAGGGCGCTGGGTTTTCACAGGCTGAACGAAGTGGTCGAAAAAGAAGATACCCCCGTCATAAGGGGCATGATAGCCAAAGTCAACCATATGCTTGAAGTAGTAGAGAAAGAACATGGATCAAAGTAATTTAAAGCCCCCGGCTGGGGCCAAACACAAGAAAAAGCGTGTAGGCTGCGGTGATGGCAGCGGACACGGCACATTTTCTACCCGCGGGTGCAAAGGACAGAAGTCACGTTCCGGGAGGGATCTGCGCCCGGGCTTTGAAGGCGGCCAATTGCCTATTATCAGGAGGTTGCCCTGGACTAGGGGATTTACCAACGTAGCCAAGATAGAGTATAGCCTGGTCAACGTGGGAGAACTGAAGAAATTTGATGCCGATACCGAGGTGAATACTGAGATACTGGTCCAATCGGGTCTGGTGAAATCAGCAGCCTTGCCTGTCAAGATCCTCGGCAACGGGGAACTGGACAGGGTCCTTACAGTCAAGGCCAGCAAGTTTTCAGCGGCTGCCAGGAGCAAGATAGAAGCGGCTGGCGGCAAGGTAGAGGAGATCTAACATGCCGCAGACTCAGTCACGGCCCCGCCTGATCCAGGCAATGGTAGATGCTTTCTCTTTGCCTGATCTTAGGCAAAAATTGATCTTCACCCTGGCGATGCTAATCATCTTCAGGTTTATTGCCCATGTGCCCATACCTGGCGTAGACCTGGCTCAACTACAGAAGATTTTCGACCGCAGCCAGCTGCTGGGTATGCTCGACCTTTTCAGCGGCGGGGCCATGAGATATTTCAGCATAGCTGCAATGGGCGTATATCCCTATATCACTTCTTCGATCATAATGCAGCTTTTAGTGCCGGTTATCCCCGCTCTGCGCCGACTCTCGGAGGAAGGAGAATCCGGCCGGAACAGGATCAACCAGATAACTCACTGGATGACGATACCGCTAGCGGCGCTCCAGGGTTTTGCCCAACTCCAGCTTTTACGCAGCCAGGGCGGTGTACTGCAGGCAGGTGCGCTGGAGACAGTGGCCATTATAGCGTCGCTAACTGCCGGCACCATGATATGTGTCTGGCTGGGTGAGCTTATCACAGAGAGAGGTATTGGCAACGGTGTCTCGATCATCATCTTCGGCGGCATCATCGCCGGCCTGCCGGAACAGGTGGGGCGCGGCATGATAGCCAAGGATAACTGGGCCGGCGTCGGTGTATTTGCACTCCTCGCGTTGGCCACGGTTGTTTTAATCGTAATTTTCACAGAGGGGCACCGCCGCATACCGGTGCAGTATGCCCGCACGGCTTTCCGAGGGGGCAAGATGTACCGTCAGGCAGGGTCCACCTATATACCGCTGCGCGTTAACATGGCAGGAATGATCCCGCTGATCTTCGCCATGTCCCTCATGATATTCCCCGGCACCATAGCCAGCTATTTCGCAGCGCCCGCCGGGCAAGACCCCAATTTTGCCAATACTATTATGGAATGGTTCAATCCCAGCACCCCGATGCCCATAGGCCTCTTCTACTGGGTGTTTTATTTCGTGTTGGTCGTCGGCTTCACTTTCTTCTATACCATGGTTATTTTTGAGCAGATGGACCTGGCACGTACGCTGCAGCGGCAGGGTGGATTCATACCGGGCGTCCGGCCGGGTAAGCCCACGACGGACTACCTGAACGGTGTCACCAACCGCCTAACCTGGGGTGGCGCCATTTTCTTGGCCATCGTGGCCATCATGCCGTTTTTCGCCAGTCAGATTACTAATGCATCGGTGATGACGCTTTCCAGCACGGCCATACTAATCGTGGTAGGCGTTGCACTGGATACCATGAAACAAATAGAAGCGCAGCTAACCATGCGACGCTACGAAGGTTTCTTAAAGTAAGGAGGATTTAATAATGTTCTTCATATTGCTTGGAGCGCCCGGGGCAGGTAAGGGTACTCAGGCAGATATTATCGTTAAAGAGATGTCGTTGCCCCATGTAGCTTCGGGCGACCTTTTCAGGCACGCGCTGAAGAACGGGACCGACCTGGGAAAGCAAGCCGAATCCTATATGAAGGACGGCAACCTTGTACCTGACGAGATAACCATCAAGATGATCCTTGAGAGGGTTGCCAAAGACGACTGCAGTAGCGGTTGTGTATTCGATGGCTTCCCTCGTAACCTCGATCAGGCTAAGGCGCTGGACGTCGCTCTGGAAAAGCAGGGCAAATCGATCGAGAAGGCCATTTATATCGAGGTACCCGAGAGCGTGCTGCTCGACAGGTTAACCGGGCGCTGGGTATGCCGAACCTGCCAGGCCCCTTTCCATCAGAAAAACCAGCCGCCCAAGAAAGAGGGTGTGTGTGATAAGTGTGAAGGCGAGCTTTACCAGAGGGCTGATGACAAGGAAGAGACCATTAAGGAACGCCTGAAGGTATATTTCACGCAGACCATGCCGCTGCTTGATTACTATGAAAAAAAGGGCAGGCTTTTTAAGTGCAACGGAAACCAGCATATCGACAAAGTGGGCAAGGATATCGTCAAGTTCCTTAGAGGGCTGAAGCAGAAGAAATAAATGACCATTATCAAATCGGCCGAAGAGATCGCTGTAATGCGCGAGGCCGGCAAGATTGTAGCGATAGTGTTGGAGAAGATGAGCGAAGCAGTTAAACCGGGCGTTAAAACCCGTCAGCTCGATGACCTGGCCGAAAAGGAATTGGCCAGGTGGAAAGGGGCCAAGGCTTCGTTCAAGGGCTACAACGGTTATCCTGCCAGTATCTGTGCGTCGGTAAACGATGAGATCGTCCACGGCATACCCGACGGCAGAGTGCTGAAGGAGGGCGATATAATTTCACTGGATTTCGGCGTCATTTATAAAGGCTTTCAGGGCGATGCCGCACTCACGGTGGGTGTTGGCCAGGTCAGTCCCGAAGCCGCGCGCCTGATGGAAGTTGCCCGGGCATCTCTGGTGCAAGGGATCGCAGCCGCCCATGATGGGGGGAACCTGGGGGATATCGGGGCAGCCATTCAGAACTACGTGGAGCACAGGGGTTACAGCGTGGTCAGGGAATATTCGGGCCATGGGATCGGCAGGGATATGCACGAGGATCCGCTGGTACCCAACTTTGGCAGCAAAGGCGAAGGCCTCAAGTTGAAGGAAGGTATGACCCTGGCGCTTGAGCCGATGGTAAATGCGGGTGGCTGGAAGACACGGCAGAATACCAATGGCTGGACGGTGCACACTGCCGACAGCAGCCTTTCAGCGCATTTTGAGCATACTATTGCTATCAGGAGCGGCGATGCCGAGATCCTAACCGTGCCGTAAGATTAGTATATGGATAAAAAAGAAGCGATCGAGGTCGAAGGAACCGTAATTGAATCATTGCCCAATGCTACTTTCAGGGTGGAGTTGGCCAATGGTCACAGGGTACTTGCCCACATATCAGGAAAAATGCGCAGACATTACATAAGGATATTGCCGGCGGACAAAGTGCTGGTGGAACTGTCACCGTACGATCTTACCAGAGGCAGGATCACTTACCGCTTTAAATAAGAATATAAATTTTGTTTTGACATAAAGTGAATAAAGGGTTATAGTAATAAGCGGTTTTTTTGTAAACGAGGATATATCGGAAATGAAGGTCAGAGCTTCAGTCAAGAAACGTTGTGAGAAATGTAAAATAATCCGTCGTCGCGGCGTTGTGCGGGTGATTTGCGTCAACCCTAAGCATAAACAGCGCCAGGGATAGTCACAGGAGTAAAGTAGAACATGGCTCGTATTGCAGGCGTAGACATTCCGAGGGAAAAGCAGGTGCTTTTTTCCATTCAGTATATCCATGGTATCGGACCAAGCATCAGCAAAAGGATATTGAAGACGCTGAAGATAGATCCGACCAAGAAGGTCAAGGACCTTACGGATGAAGAGGTAAGCCGCATACGTGAAAGGATAGACAAAGATTGCAGTGTAGAAGGTGAACTGCGTAAAGAGGTCACAATGAATATCAAGCGGCTGGTAGAGATAGGCAGCCGCCGGGGGGTCAGGCACAAGAGGAACCTGCCTGTGAGGGGACAGAGGACGCGTACCAATGCGCGCACCAAGCGTGGAGCAAAGAAGACCGTCGCCGGGCGCGGGCAGAAGCGCGGCGCTACCAAGAAGTAAAGGAGTAACCGTTTAAAATGCCGCAGAAAAAAAAGGTTAGGACAAAGAAACGCGAACGGAAGCTGATACATGAAGGCAAGGCCTTTGTGACGTCGACTTTTAACAATACCATCATTACATTGACAGACGCCAAGGGCGGCGTGATCTCCTGGGGCAGTTCAGGCACTGCCGGATTTAAAGGTTCCCGCAAGGGCACCCCGTACGCAGCCCAGATGGCTGCGCAGGGGGCTGCCGCCAAGGCTAAGGAACATGGCCTGCGCCAAGTGGAGGTCTTCGTACGCGGCCCGGGTAGCGGACGGGAAGCTGCCATCCGTGCTATTCAGGCCTCCGGTATTGTGGTGTCCGGGATACGGGACGTGACACCGGTGCCGCATAACGGATGCAGGCCCAGAAAGAGAAGGCGAGTATAAAAATGGCGAGATATATTGAAGCTTATTGTCGTTTGTGCCGTCGTACCGGCACCAAGCTCATGCTGAAAGGTGAGAGATGTTTTACGGAGAAGTGTGCTCTCGAGCGCAGGGATGCCCCTCCCGGCCCCCATGCTGCAGGCAGGAAGCGACGGCCCAAGGTGACCGAACTGGGCATGCAGCTCATGGAAAAACAGAAAGCCAAGTATACTTACGGCACGTTAGAGCGCCAGTTCCGCCGTTTTTTTGAGGAGGCCTCGAGGGCGCAGGGGATCACCGGCGATAACCTCCTGGCATTACTTGAGCGGAGACTGGATAACGTCGTATTCCGCCTGGGATTTGCCGATTCTCGCAGCCAGGCCAGGCAGGTCGTCCGCCATGGGCATATCAGGCTTAACGGGCGCAGGACCGATGTCCCGTCCTGCCTGGTAAAAACAGGCGACGTGATCGAGTGGCGCAAGGAGAGCACAAAGAGCGAGTACTACAAGACGCTGGTTGAAAAAATTGAGGATAAGAACGTGCCGGCGTGGCTGTCGCTGGAAAAAGAGAATGTGACAGGCAGAGTTCTATCGCTGCCGGCCGCAGGTGATATAAAGACGAATTTCAACGAGAAAGCGATTGTGGAATTCTATTCCCGATAGGAGGATTTTTGGTTCAATTAACTTTACCAAAAATTGAATGTACCGAATACCGTGAGAATTACGGTAAATTCGTTGCCGAGCCGCTGGAGAAAGGTTTTGGCGTAATACTGGGCAACAGCATTCGGCGCGTGCTCCTCAGTTCTTTGCGCGGTGCAGCTATCACCTCCGTCCTTATCGAGGGAATCACACAGGAGTTCAGCACCATCCCTAACATGAAAGAGGATGTGACTGAATTTCTGATGAATGTGCGCGACATACGCATTAAGCTTCTTTCCAGGACTGATGAAACGGGCAAGATGACGCTCAAGGTCAAGGGCAAGGCCGACCTGAGGGCCGGCGATATCGTCGTAGAAAGCCCGCCCAATTTCGAGATCGTCAATCCCGGCCTTTACCTTGCCACTATCGATTCCAATGAAGCTAAATTAAACATTGAGTTCACGGTCAAAGTCGGCACGGGATACCAGCCGGCCGGCGCCGGTGATAGTGTTGGCATAATCGTGACCAGCGAGGGGACGAGCAAGGAGATATCTATAGACGCAATTTTCTCCCCTGTCACGCGTGCAAATTACCTTATCGAGAGCAGCGGCCCGGGCCAGGGAGCGGGCAAAGAGAGATTGACGCTGGAGATCTGGACAGACGATACCGTGGACCCCATCGAAGCCTTATCAGAAAGTGTCACTATTTTAGTTGAACAGTTCAACTGCTTCACGGGGCTGGCAAGGACCATTGCAGAGAAAGAGGAAAGTGAAGCCTGGCAGAAATCGATACCATCAGACGTTTATAATATGCCGCTGGAAAAACTTAACCTCTCGACCCATACATATAACAGTCTACGGCGCGGAGGCATAACCATGACCGGACAGTTGCTGGAAAAGGGTCTTGATGGATTGATGTCGCTGGGCGGATTCGGCGTTAAATCGAGGGAGGAAGTAGAGGTCGTTTTAAAGGACCTGGGAGTCGAATTGTCAGGTGCCCCTGTTGAGAAAGATAAAAAGAAGAAGGGGCGTGCCAAAAGTGCCGGCCCTGAAGGTGACAGCGAATGAGGCACAGGTTATCAGGAAGAAAACTGGGCAGGCCGGCAGCGCATCGCTGGTCTTTATATCGCAATCTTGTTACGGACCTGTTGAATTACGGCAAGATAACTACAACCCTGCCCAAGGCTAAGGAAGCCAGGGGATTGGCTGACAAGATGATTACCCTGGGCAAGGAGGGAAGCCTTGCATCGCGAAGGCGTGCATTGGCTTTTATCTTCGATGAGCAGGTTGTGGAAAAGGTATTCACCGTGTACGCACCGAGGTACAAATCACGCCCGGGCGGTTACACACGTGTTTTGAAGCTGGCACCCCGCGAAGGTGACCGGGCGCCCATGGCGCTCATAGAGATGGTGGAGTAAGATTCACTTACGCGGTGGAGATCTTTAACAAGTTAAGAAAAATTGTTCTCGTGGTCGAATATAACGGCGGACGTTATTTCGGCTTCCAGTGGCAGAAGGATCAGGCTACGATCCAGGACGAGCTGGAGAAGGCCATTCTTAAGCTGACGGGCGAGGAGCGGCGCGTCATCGCCGCCTGCAGGACCGATACGGGTGTCCATGCCAGGGGCCAGGTGACCAGCTTCAGGACGGGCTCTACGCTGCCGGTAAAGGTATTTGTCAGCGGGCTAAACCATTTCCTGCCGCGGGATATCTCGATCCTCCAGGCCGGTACAGTTTCAGCCAGGTTCAATGTTATGAAAGATGCTATAAGCCGTGAATACAGGTACCTGATATTAAACAGGAGGCCACGGGCGGCCCTGGGAAATGATATGTATTACCATGTGTCAGCGGAGCTTGATACCGGGCAGATGGACCTGGCCAGCAAACTGCTCATAGGCGAACACGATTTTGCTTCATTTGTTACCGATTGGGACAGGGAGGAGAGCACGATACGTACGATTTACGATGCGGGAGTTGAGAGGGAAGGCGATGAGATGGCCTTCCATGTCAAGGCCAAATCGTTCTTGACGCACCAGGTGCGTAACATAGTTGGCACCCTGGTAAGGGTTGGGACGGGGAAAATAGGAATCGAGGAATTTAGAAATATATTGGAGAGGAAAAAACTGAGCCTGGCCGGGCCAACGGCACCGGCGCATGGCCTGTGCCTTATGAAGGTTATTTACGCGGATAATTCGGAGTTTAAATATGAAAACCTATGCACCTAAAGCAAGTGAAATCGAAAGGAAATGGCATCTGGTAGATGCCAGTGGCCAGACCCTGGGCAGGATGTGTTCCCAGGTTGCCAGGCTGCTTATCGGAAAGCACAAGGCCATGTTCGCCAACAACACGGACACAGGCGATTTTGTGGTGGTCATTAATGCTGAAAAGATAAGGGTCACCGGGAAAAAACTCACAGACAAGCATTATTACAGGTATTCCGGCTACCCGGGCGGCATCAGGTCCATGACCCTGGGCGAGATGCTGCAAAAGCACCCGGAACGCGTCATAGAGCATGCTGTGAAAGGCATGCTGCCCAACAGCAGGCTGGGCAGGACCATGTACAAGAAATTGAAGGTATATGCCGGCGACAAGCACCCGCACCAGGCGCAGTTGGCCGCCGCAAAAGAATCTGACAAAGGGAGCAATGGCAAATGAGTACAGCAACATATCACCGCGGAACGGGCAGAAGGAAGTGCGCTATAGCGCAGGTTAGATTATATTCAGGCTCCGGCAATATCATTATCAACGGCAAGCCCTACCAGGAGCTTTTCACGCTGATTGACCACAGGCGTATGATAGAGCAGGCGTTCGTGGTAACCGATACCGCGGGCAAGTATAATGTTGAGATAAAGGTGACAGGCGGTGGCATGACCGGACAGGCCGGCGCCATCAAGCACGGCATCGCCCGTGCCCTGGTGGATCTTAATGAAAGCTTCAAGAGCCCACTGCGACAGCACGGCCTGCTGACCCGCGATTCCCGCATCAAGGAACGCAAGAAGTACGGCCTTAAGCGCGCCCGCAAGGCGCCGCAGTACACCAAGCGTTAAAGAGCCGGCTAACGGCAGATATAATAAGGGCCCGCTTCGAAAGAAGCGGGCCCTTGATGTGAAAAAGAAAGCAATACTTGAATATGCGCACTCAACTGAGGCAATGAGAGGCTATACTACGGCCTGACCTAACTTGAGTTGCCGGGCATTTGCCTCGGCTATTTTGCGGAAGTGGAAGCCGTAGATGGCCATGGACATCGATAATGAGAACGAACGCGGGCGCGTGAATGCCGTCCAGAACATGAGGTCCCAGAAATGCCAGCGTTCCTTTCCCTGGACTCCCAGTACCCAGAGCGATTTGAAAAACGCCCCCATATTCTGCGATTTCATAACCGAGATCTTCCGCCGTTTAGGTTGGTACTCCCGCAGGAACGTCTTTACCCGTGCGTAGTACTGGTTGGGAGCGTAGATGGTATTGATTATTTTGCGATAGCCGTCCATCAACTTATTTACATTCATCTTCGGCACGAAATTAATGGACATGTCGGTGTTGTTGCCCGAGAAATTGCCGGTGAGACGCTTCTCGCCTTCCAGGCGCTTATATAAGCGCGTGCCATTGGGCGCGTGAAGCAGGCCTACCATGGCCGTCACCACGCCGCTTTTCTGCACGAAATTGATGATGTCCTGGAAAATGGATACCGGATCGCTGTCGAAGCCCACTATAAACCCCCCCTGTACTTCCAGGCCGGCGTGCTGAAGCTTCTTCACCGCGGCGATGAGGTCACGGCTCGAGTTCTGGGATTTGCCGCACTCAGTCAGACTATTTTTATTGGGCGATTCGATGCCGATGAAGACCATGTTGAAATTGGCTTTGATCATGAGATTGGTAAGTTCCCCGTCATCGGCCAGGTTGATGGAGGTCTGGGTGTGGAAGGAAAAAGGGAAATGCCTCTTCTGTGACCATTCGATGATGGCCGGCAGCATTTCCGATTTCAGCTTCTTCTTATTGCCGATGAAGTTGTCATCCACGATAAAAACACTGTCCCGCCAGCCGGTCGCGTAGAGCGCATCTAGCTCACGCAGCATCTGCTCCCGTCCCTTGGTGCGCGGCATGTGACCGTTGAGCACCACGATATCGCAGAACTCACAGTCGTAGGGGCAGCCGCGCGAATACTGCACCACCATGGATGAATACTTTTTCTTCTGGACCAGGTCCCAGCGCGGCACCGGTGTAATATTGATGTCAGGGCGGACCTTGGAAGAATACATCCTTTGCAGGCATCCCTTTTCCAGGTCCGCGAGGAAAGGGGGCAGTGTGACTTCAGCCTCGTCCAGCACGAAATGGTCCACGCAGGAGAATTCCTCATGCTGCGTGGTGAAGAGCGGGCCGCCCGCCACCACAGTTGCGCCAAGCTTCTTGCAGTGCTTGATGACGTTTTTGGCTGAGTCCTTCTGTACCACCATGGCGCTGATGAAAACCATGTCTGCCCATTTGATGTCCTTATCGCTCAATCGCCCTGTGTTCATATCCACCAGCTTGAGTTCCCACCCGGCGGGGAGCATGGCCGCCACCGTCAGCAGGCCGAGCGGCGGGAAGGCTGCCTTCTTGGAAACGAACTTAAGGGCATGTTTGAAGCTCCAGAAAGTGTCGGGGTACTCAGGGTAGATTAACAGAATCCTCTTATTTATACGCATTATTAAGTATGACCCTCCTGGGTCAATTAGGTAAAGTATACTTGAACGTTACAGCAAAGCATATAGGTATCGTCACCTATTAAGGTACTATCTTTCTTGCTTATCCCCGGTAAACATTAATGTTGTGCCATTCTAAGTATTCGGACGAAGGATAATCTGTATATTTTATAGGAAGGGTCATTGTCATTCCATGAAAACCATAGTAATCTCTTCCGTTTTCATATTCCTCTCTAATTCTACGGCTAACCTCGAGCTTAAAAGATGGTGTGATAGTCACGTATCCCTTATCAAATAACGCATGTAGGTCACGTCTTAGTAAAACGCCATTATTGACAGCATGCATGCCATTTTCTGAGTAGGGCTTGATATGTGCAGCATCAAGAGCAGGAAGTGTGCGTTCTTTCGTAATTGAACAGCGCCAGTTGTAAGCCTCAGTAACCATAACTCGAAATGTTCCTTGACCAAGCCGTGGCAGATTAAGTGCTGGTTGACCATAACTTGGTGAATCTTCGCTAACCATTTGGACGAGTGTTATTTTAGATTGTAGTTGGAACCAAAGTGAACGTCCTGGCTCAACTAACATATCGTATATACGACCTTGTTGCGTTGAAGGGCCCCAATCTGGAACTGGTATCCATCTCTCCCGAGGAAGAAAGAACGGTTGTTCGAGGAGAATGCAACCTATCTTGAAGTCAGTTCTGTAATCTACATGAGGATCTCGGAACTTTATCACGCGGTTTCGCAGCTGTTGTAAGGTAATGGCCCCATTCGAGATGCCGAATGATTCCCAAGCCAAGCTGATTGGTAACAAGGCAAAATGAGCATAGAAGCCACCCCCAACAATGTAATTGTTGGGACTATGAAGTTTGAATAGGAATAATTCTCCGGGATTAAGTGCCTTAAATTCACGGAGATCTTTTGGCCGCCAGAAATTGACTTCGTCAAGTGAAGGCTGGTTGCGAAGCAGATTATACCAATCGCTATCCGTTATACCCACATATGCTCGCATATTATTTTCCAGCAATGACAGGCACTCAAAAAGTAACTATTTTAATCTTTGAATATCTATGTATACCAACTAAAATTATTCTATCGTAAAATTAAGAATATAAGCCAAAAATAATAATTCTCTAAAGCTATTTTTTCTCAGCCAACTTCTTCTTGAGCAGATCTATCTCCGGAATCGGGACCGGGTCGATGCCGTTGAGCATCGCCAGATAGTAGCTGACCCAGTCCCCCAGCAGCACAAGGCTCATGACCCGTGTGAGGTCATTATCTCCATGCCCGTCTATGTATTGGTGGGGAATGCTGCATTGATCTAACAGCTCGCCGGTGATTTTATAGCGGAAGAGCGTGCGCGGGTGTAGTGATTGGCAGCGCAGGAAGAGGACATACACTCGTTCGGCTGTGCCCACCGGGTATCGGTAGCCCAGGACCGCATTGTGATTAAGCTCGGGCAGCGTCTCGAAGAAGGCCCACTGCTTGCTGTTCTCGTTGATCTGGGTTTTCCACCTGCGGGCAACGTCGGTGAGTATTCCGGCCCCGTAAATAACGGCAATTCTCTCATGCAGCCTGGCGGCAAGCGTCTTGGCCTGGTTTCGTTCGACGGGGCTGTCTTCCTGCCAACTTGCTCCGAGGGTTTCCATGGTCTTGACCATGCCATCCACGTCCGCCGTTTCGGCACTTGTAAAGCCAAGGCTTTGCATCATTGCCAGCAGGGGTAGCAAACTATACCCCAGGGCCGCGCGTGGTGGAGAGGCGTGTTCAATGGTGAAAACCGGCACACTGTTTTCGCGAGCCAGTTCCGTCAGCCTGCCTCCTGTTGAGATAACCAGTTTCTTGCAGCGCTTTTTCATCGCCTGTGTGAAGCCTGAAATGGTTTCCTCGGTATTGCCGGAATAGCTTGCACCAATTACCAGTGTTTTGTCATCCACCCATGCGGGAAGGTCATAATCGCGATGGACCAGCACAAGCGGGCGGCTCAATGCAGCAGCCAGGCCCTTCAGCAGGTCACCACCGATGGCCGAGCCTCCCATGCCGAGAATAACTACTTTATCGACATCGGAATAGCTGGCAGGAAGGATAAATCTGGAAGCCCTGTCCCAGGCCTCGCGGCACTGGCTCGGAAGGCCCCGAATCTGCGCCCCCATGCCGAATTTATCTAAGGAAGCATAAACAGAATTGTCGTCCAGGTTTACCATGTCTCACACCCCCACCATTTCCTGGCCATATTGTATTAGTTTTTGCACTTCTTCCGTGGAACTGCATTCAGCGTATATGCGCACCAGAGGTTCTGTGCCGGAGAAGCGCAGTAGCAGCCAGGAGCCGTCCTCCAGCTTATAGCGGAATCCATCCCTGGTATCCAGCTTCACAACCTTTTGGCCTCCTATATTCGTGACCGACGCCGCGGATAATTTTGACAGCATTTGATGCTTGATCTCGTCGGTAGTTTGGATATCCAGCCTATCGTAGTAGTGCGGGCCGACCTTTTTAAATAGGTTTGCCAGCAGTTGGGAGGGCGATTTGCCCGTCCTGACGATATAATCGATAAAATACAGGCCGGCCAGCATGCCGTCCCTCTCGGGAATGTGCCCGCGGAAACCGTAGCCCCCGCTCTCTTCGCCGCCCAGCAGGGCCTTTTCCCTGATCATGATGGGCGCCACGTACTTGAATCCCACGGGTGTCTCAAACACGGGCACGTTGTAGATCTCGCCGATAGTGAAGAGCATATCGGTGGAAGTGAGCGTCTTGACCAGCGGGCCGCGCTCTTTGCGCACGTCCAGGAAATACATGGCAAGCAGCGCGAATACTTCCTGCGTGGTCATGAAACGGCCGTTTTCATCTATAATACCGATACGGTCAGCATCTCCGTCTGTGGCGAATCCAACCGCCGCATCATCCCTGATGACCTGCCTGGCGAGTTTGCTCAGGTTTTTACTGATAGGCTCCGGCTGTATGCCCGGGAAAAGGGGGTTGTGTGCCCGGTTGATCTCATGTATCTCGATCTGCCCCCCCTCCAGCAGGCTTTTAAAATAACCGATGCCGGCGCCGAACATTGAATCTACGACGATCTTCAGCTTGTTCTTCTTGAGCGTCTCGATATTTATCAGACGGTTGAGGTGCCTTTCATAGGCGTGGTATGGGTCGTGGTAGGTAACGAGCTTTTTCTTGAACGCCTCGCTGAGGTCGAGTTGCTTTACCGTCCCCTTATCCACCGCGGCGTTGGCGGATTCCTCTATTTTTGAGATGATCTCCGTGGGTGCGCTGGAGCCGCTGGCGACCTTGTACTTGAAGCCGTTGTAGTTGGCCGGGTTGTGGCTGGCCGTGATCATGATGGCGCCGTCGGCCTTGAGGGCCGTCACGGTGTAGCTGGTGACCGGCGTGGGCGCGGGCCGGGGAAAGAGAAAGGCCTTGATTCCGTTGCCTGCCAGCACCTCGGCGGAAGCCGCGGCGAATTCTTCGGAAGCGAAGCGTGTATCGAAACCTATAACGATACTGCCCCTGGCTGTGCCTGCGCCTTTCAAGTAATCCGCGACTCCTTGAGCGCAGGCGCGCACGTTAGCATAGGTGAAATCTTCGGCAATAACAGCCCGCCAGCCATCGGTGCCGAACTTGATCCTAGATGCCATTATCTATATCCCCGCTTCAGCCTTTAACAACCTGGCTTTGTCGATCTTCTCCCAGGGGAATTTTACGTCGGTGCGGCCGAAATGGCCGTAAGATGCCGTGGCACGGTAGATAGGCCTGCGCAGATCGAAGTATCTGATGATGGCCTCGGGCCGCATATCGAAATGCTTATGGATAAGCTTGAGTATGACGGCATCGGAGATTTTACCTGTGCCGAAGGTCTCAATGGAGACTGACAGCGGGTGCGCCACACCGATGGAATAGGCCACCTGCAGTTCAAGCTTATCAGCCAGCCCGGCAGCCACACAGTTTTTAGCTATATAACGCGCCATGTAGGTAGCTGAGCGGTCTACCTTGGTGGGGTCTTTGCCGGAGAAAGCGCCGCCGCCATGTCGGGCATAGCCCCCGTAAGTATCCACCAGCAACTTGCGGCCAGTGAAACCGGTATCGGAAACCGGCCCTCCCACCTCGAAACGTCCCGCGCTGTTGACGTATATCTTGGTGTTCTTATCCATCATACCGGCAGGGATGACCGGTTTGATTACCTTCCGGATGATATCCTGGCGGATGGTGTCGTTGTCAGGCTCAGGGTCGTGGTGGGCCCCGATGACCACTGCCTCGATCCTCTTGGGCTTGCCGTAGCTATATTCTACGGTCACCTGGGATTTGCCGTCCGGGCGCAGATAGGGGATGATGCTCTTCTTACGGACTTCGGCCAGGCGCTGGGTCAACTTGTGTGCCAGGGCGATGGGCAACGGCATGAATTCGTCGGTCTCGTTGCAGGCATAGCCGAACATCATTCCCTGGTCTCCGGCGCCGGTCAGATCCAGCTCGTCCATTTTCTTGCCGCTAGACCTCACCTCCAGCGCCTTGCTGACTCCTGCGTTGATATTGGGCGACTGCTTCTTGATGGAAACTATGGTAGCAAGGCTCTGATAGTCGAACTGGAAATCGGGTTTGGTGTACCCTATTTCCTTCACAACCTGCCTGACTACGTCAGGTATCTCGACATAAGTCTTTGTTGTTATCTCTCCAAGAACGATCACCAGACCGATGGTGACGGCCACTTCGCAGGCTACTCTGGACCTGGGATCGCCCTTGATCATGGCATCGAGTATGCCATCGGCGACCTGGTCGCACAGCTTGTCGGGGTGTCCTTCCGTAACCGATTCAGATGTAAAGAAATACTTGGGTGACCTCATGAATGTGTTTTTCATCTTTGCTCCTTGTGATTTAAGTTCCCTCTTCCCAGCTTCCCAGGTACTTTTGCTGCTCACGTGTGAGCTTGTCTATGACAATATCCATTGATTTCAGCTTTAGCCGGCCGACTTCGTTATCAGTGTCAAGCGGGACCGGGTAAACGTCGGGTTTGAGCTTGCCCTTATTTTTAACCAGGTATTCCAGTCCCAGCGCCTGGTTGGCGAAGCTCATATCCATGACGCTGGCAGGGTGGCCTTCGGCTGCCGCCAGGTTGATCAGCCGACCTTCGCCCAGCAGATATATGAGCCTGCCCCCGGTCAGCGCGTACTCGTCCACGAACTGCCTGGTGCGCCGATTGGCTGCCGCCATCTTTTCCAGGGCCGGTATATTGATTTCCACGTTGAAATGACCGCTATTAGCGAGAATGGCGCCGTTCTTCATCCTGGCGAAATGCGTCCTGTCAATTACATGCTGGTTGCCGGTCAGGGTAATGAAGACATCGCCCAGTGCGGAGGCATCCAGAAGTGGCATGACCTGGAAGCCATCCATGGCCGCTTCCAGCGCGCTGATAGGGTCTATCTCGCAGACAATGACGCGGGCGCCCATCCCGTGTGCGCGGCGCGCCACGCCCCGTCCGCAGTAACCGTATCCTGCCACGACCACAATCTTGCCCGCCCAGAGTATGTTAGTGGCCCGCGTGATGCCGTCTATGGTGCTCTGCCCGGTGCCATAGTGGTTGTCGAAGAAATGTTTGGTCTTGGCATCGTTGACGGCAATAACGGGGTATTTCAGCTTCTTAGCTTTGGCCATATTCTTAAGTCGGATCACGCCCGTGGTGGTTTCCTCGGTCCCGCCGATGACATCCCGCAGCAGCCCGGTCCGCTCCCGGTGTATGGTGCTGACAAGATCGGCGCCGTCGTCGATGGTTAACTGCGGCTTATGGTCGAGAGCGGCCATGATGTGCCTGTAGTAGGTCTTGTTGTCCTCCCCCTTGATGCAAAACATAGGGAAACCGGACTTGACCAGTGAAGCGGCTACGTCGTCCTGCGTGCTGAGAGGATTGGAGGCGCACAACACCAGGTCGGCGCCGCCGGCCTTGAGCGCATATGCCAGGTTGGCCGTCTCGGTAGTAATGTGCAGGCAACCGGAAATGCGGATGCCTTTGAAGGGCTTTTCCTTTGAGAAACGGTCCTGGATGAGTTTTAGAACAGGCATCTGGTGGCTGGCCCACTCGATACGCAGATTGCCTTCGGCTGCAAGCTTGATGTCACTGATATCATATTTCATAAAACGTTTATCCTTTGCAAAATCGATGCAATATTATTACGTAATGGATTAACTGTATCAAGTACCATCCGCCCCTGCGGCGGCATTTCGTCCAAAGGTTCGAAATCACGCTTGATATCGGCGAAGACCTACCAGCGTCCGCCTTACACAGCATCCTCCAGTTTTCTTTTCTCAAGGCGATGCCAGTGGGTCCGTCCGGCCTCTAAAAGAGGCATCTGATTATAACAGAATGCGCTACAAAGCATCCAACTGCTCCACCAGACTATCTCTTTTTCGCGCTATAAATTAGGGTGATATAATTGATGGTGATTTCGAGGCAAAAGAGGTTTATGAATATAAAAATCATTGTCTGTGGGTCACTGGCATACGATAGGATTATGGTTTTCCCGGGATATTTTTCTGACCATATTCTCCCCGAAAAGATACACGTATTAAATGTCTGTTTCCAGGTGGATGGAATGAAGGAGAGATTTGGCGGTACGGCAGGCAATATTGCCTACGCGCTTACTCTCATGGGCGAAAATCCCTTAGTCTCTGCTACTATAGGCCATGATTATCACGGATACTTCAAATGGCTCACGGATAATGGTATATCTACCGAAAACATTAAAATAATCGAGGACGAATTTACAGCCAGCGCCTACATAACCACAGACAGGGCTGATAACCAGATTACCGGGTTCAACCCCGGTGCCATGAAATACTCTTCCTCTCTGGATTTTGACAAACTCAATCCAAAGGAGACCATCGTTATCATCTCTCCCGGTAATCTTGAGAACATGCTGAATTACCCGAGTTTCTGTAAGGCCAGGGGAATCGATTATATCTTTGACCCCGGGCAATCGTTGCCGATGTTGAATGCTAATGAGTTGATCCAGACTATAGAAGGGTGTCAGATTCTGATCTGCAATGATTATGAATTGGATCTGATCACAAGTATGACAGGGTTAAAAAAAGAAACCTTGATGAAGCTGGCCAGAACTATAATTGTCACCAGGGGAGAACTGGGTTCCAAAATCTCCACACCGGATGGTGAAATAAATATTCCTGCTGTTAAACCGAAGATAGTAGTGGACCCAACAGGCGCTGGCGATGCATATAGAGGCGGGCTGATCAGTGGTCTGGTCCAGGGCAAGAGCATCGAGCATTGCGCGCGGATGGGCAGCGTATGCGCTTCCTTTGCTGTAGAGTGCTACGGCACTCAGGATTACAGATTCAGCCATGAAGAATTCAGTGAGAGGCTTAACAGATGTTACTGAGGGAGCCTCAGCCGTAATAATGCTAGAGAGAATAAAATGATGACTGACGAACTGAAGCTGTTTCGGGAGAGAGTCGCCGCTCTACGCGTTAATCCGGCGGCCATCGAGAGAATAATAATCCATGGCGTTAACGGCGGCATGATACAAAACATAAGAGGGAAAGAGGCTTCTCTGCAAATTTACACGGCCATCGCGTCTAATGACGGCTATATCGGACCGGCTGGCGCAAAAAAAGGGCTGGCTGTATATGGGAATTCGCTGAGAGAAAAGGCAAAGGAACAGCCGGGCAGCCACCCCGAGATAGTCAGTCTGGAGAAAATCGCCCGCTCGAACCAGGCGGTGAGGTGTGATATTATCCGCCGCGACTCTTTTAAGCCCATACCGGAGCGCATCTTAAAGGTGCTACCGCAAGCGCTGCGAAAATACCCGACACCCTTTTATATTTATGATGAGCAGGGCATCAGGGATACGGCCGCGGCTTATAAAAAGGCCTTTGCCTGGGTGAAGCCGGGTTACAGGAACTACTTCGCAGTGAAAGCCTGCCCTAATCCGCATATTGTAAATGTATTGAAGGAGGAGGGCTTCGGGGCGGACTGCAGTTCCCTGGCAGAGCTTGTCATCGCTGAGAAGCTGGGTATGGGTGGTGAGGACATCATGTTCACCTCCAACGATACACCGGCCGAGGAATACGTTAAGGCAAAACAGCTTGGCGCAATCATCAACCTCGATGACTTTTCACATATAGGCTACCTGGATAAAAATGCGGGGATGCCCCGACTTATCTGCTTCAGGTACAATCCGGGACCCCTGAGGAAGGGCAACGATTTCATCGGCGACCCCCGGGAGTCCAAGTACGGTGTTACCACCGGGCAGATACCGGGTGCCTATATCAAGGCCATGGAGCTCGGGGCAGAGAGATTTGGCCTGCACACAATGGTCGTCTCCAATATGCTGGATGAGCAATATCTGGAGGAAACCGCGGTAATGCTATTTAAACTGGCTGCGATGATTAGCCATGACACGGGGGTTAAGTTCGATTTCATCAACCTGGGTGGAGGCTTAGGCATTCCCTATAAGCCCGAGCAATCGGCTATTGACCTGCATGCGTTGTCTGCAGGCATCCGCACTGCCTACAAGAAATATATTAAAGATATGGGATTAGGGCCGGTCCGTATCGTTACCGAGTGCGGCAGGGCCATTACAGGCCCGCACGGATTCCTGGTATCGAAGGTCAGGCACGTGTCCCGGAAATACAAGGATTTTGTGGGGCTGGATGCCTGTATGGCCAACCTGATGCGCCCGGCGCTATACTGCGCCTACCATCATATAACGGTGCTGGGCAAGGAAAACGAGCCGAAGGACAAGGTGTATGACGTGACTGGCTCACTATGTGAAAATAACGACAAGTTCGCCGTTAACCGCCCTCTGCCGGCGGTAGTGCCGGGCGATGTCTTTATATTGCACGACGCTGGCGCCCACGGCTATGCCATGGGCTTCCAGTATAACGGCAAGCTGCGCTGTGCAGAACTTCTGGTTACGCCCGGAGGCAAGGTGCACCGGATACGAAGGCCGGAGGTATTGGGCGATTACCTGGGCACAATAGAGAGTTGGCCGAAGGTATAGACTTTTACAGCGGGCCGTTGTCCTTGTTTTGACTGGCCGCCTTATTCCCGTTTAATTTGCTCTCCCCTGCCAGCCTGTCCATCCACTCGATCGATTTGAGCTGCTTTTCCAATACGTAGCGGACGGTGTCACGCAGGATGCCCTTGATCTCCCTCACCAGCTCAGCATTGAGCTTGACACGGCCGGCAGTGGCAATATCACTGCGCTGCCAAAGGCGCAGTACTTTCTGCACGTTCACTGATATGCTTCTTGCTGCCATATCGGGATAGCCGCACTCTCGACAGAGCATACCGCCCTGTGCCGGATTATAATAGTTGGCTTCCGGCTGCAGTATCCTGTTGCAATTGGCACATTTCTGAAGCTGTGGACTGTAACCCAGGTGACCCAGCAAGCGCAGTTCGAAGTAGCGCACGATGCGCTCCCCTTCCCCCGTATCCGACAGTGCCCTCAGGGTGTCGAGGAACAACCCGAACATCTCCCCGTCCTCGACGTTTTCTTCGGTAAAACTGTCTACCAGCTCCGAGAGATAAAAGCCGCAGGACATGAGCTCCAGGCTGTCGCGCATGGGCAGGAAGATGTCCAGAGCCTGTGCCTGGGTAACTATATCCAGGTTGCGGCCGCGGGCCAGCATAAGCTGGCTGTGCGTGAGCAGCTCGACGTTGCCACCCAGTTTGCTGCCGGGCCGCATGGCCCCCTTGGCTATGGCCCTCACCTTGCCATAGTCCGAGGTAAAGATAGTAAGCAACCGGTCGGCCTCGCCGAATTTATAACGTTTTATGATGATGCCGGTAGTACGGTAGACCCGCGCGCCCATGGGTACGCTAATACATCTCCTGACGCCCTTCCAGAGCGCGGCTGAGCGTAACATCGTCAGCATACTCGAGATCACCACCGAAGGGCAGGCCGCGCGCCAGCCGGGTGACCCTGATGCCCAGGGGGGAGACCAGTCGCTGAATATACATCGAAGTGGCCTCACCCTCCGCATTGGGATTGGTGGCCAGTATGACCTCGATGATACTGTTAGCGGTCAGGCGATCAAGTAATTCCCTTATGTGCAGATCCTCGGGCTTAATGCCGTCGCCGGGCGATATAACACCGTGCAGCACGTGGTAAAGCCCGCGGAATTTCTTAGTGCGCTCCAGCGGCAAAATGTCGATCGGCTCCTCCACTACGCAGATCCTTGTCATGTCCCGCGTCATGTCGGAGCATAGGCCACAGGGATCGGTATCTGTTATGTTGAGGCAGATAGAGCAGAGCCCGAGGCTCTGTTTCAGGGCAATAATTGCTTCGGCCAGGTCGCGGGACCTTTCAGGCGGTGCCTGGAGGAGGTGATAGGCCAGGCGCTGGGCGCTCTTGGGGCCTATACCAGGGAGCTTGTTAAACTCTTCAATGAGCCTGGAAATAGGACGGGCTGAGGGGAGGAAATCGGGATTCAAATCTCCCTCCTACATGAGCCCCGGTATCTTGAGCCCGCCTGTCAGCTTGCTCATGTTCGCTGCTGCCAATTCCTGCGATTTTTGCACCGCCTCGTTGCAGGCGGCCAGAACCAGGTCCTGCAGGAAATCCACGTCTTCAGGATTGACGACCTCAGGTGAAATGGAGATCGACTGGAACTGCTGATGCCCGTTGATGACTATTTTAATGGCGCCTCCACCGGCCGTAACCTCTACATCGGTCTTGCCCAGTTCCTCCTGGGCCTTGATCATCTTGGCTTGCAATTCCTGAATCTGGCGCAGGTTAAATTGACTCATTTCCCCTCCGTTTCAGAGTTATCTTCGACGATCCTGGCGCCCATGCTCAGGGCAGCCTCTACCAGGTGGTTGCTGCTGGCAGGCTTCAGCTCGGATTTGGCTCCCCCCTGCTGCATCAGTATGCAGGTTACTGTATATGTGTGGCCGAAAACCTCTTTTAGCTTCTTCTCGATAATATGCAGGTATTTGCGATTATCTATGTAACTTTTATGGAAATCATGGTAGAAGCCCAAAACGAGGTTGCCGCCCTTGATCTCGACAGGCTCACAGGCGTGGCGCAGGCGGGCATCGAGGTTGCCCCCCGAACCCTCACCGCGCATGGAGTTAATGAAATCCTTCCAGTGGTCCTGTAAGTACTTTATATCGTTGGGGTCGTCCATTTTGAGGGGCTCCGACAGGCGCTGCTGATCCGCCGGGTCAACGGTCTGGGCATTAGGCGCGGAAGGTGGCAGCGGTGTTTCAGCAACTTTATTGGGCTTGCTCACCAGGCTGGCCGGCCGTGCCTGTTCGGCCGGTCGGTTTATCCTGAGCGTTGGCGCGGCGGGGCGGGATGACTGCCACTCCCTGCCGGACGGCTGGTCCGAAGTAGCGGACTTATCCCTGGCGTGTTGCGAAACGACGCTTTCCACAAGGGCGAGTTCGAGCGGCAGGGGCGAATAGGTGTCCATACGCAGGTCGACGCTGCTGAAGAGCTTAATAGCATTAAGCAGATAATCGAGAGTTGTACTTCCGGCGATTTTCTGCATTTCGGCAAGATCATCGGAGGTGGCGTCTATCATATCAGCAGAGCCTGATTTAGCCAGCAGGAGCTGGCGCATATAATCCACCAATTCGCGGTTAAATTGCCGCAGGTCCAGGCCCTCTCCCGCCACAGCATTGATGACCTTGAGACCCGAGGATACATCCATGGCAACTACACAGCGCGCCAGCTCGCGTATGCGCAGGTCACCGCTGATGCCCAGCATGGCCTGTGCCTGTGCCAGGCTGATACTATTGCCATAATAGGTAATAAGCTGTTCCAGTAAATTGGTTGCATCCCGCAGGCTGCCCGTAGTTACCTTGGCCACCAGCTTAAGCGCCTCAGAGTCAATCACTATGCCTTCCTTTGCGCAGATATGCGCCAGGCGCGAGATGACAGCGATGCTGGACAGGCGGTGGAAATCGAAGCGCTGGCAGCGGGAAGTGATGGTGGAGATTATTTTGTGCGGATCGGTTGTTGCCAAAATGAAAATGACGTGTGGGGGCGGCTCCTCCAATGTCTTCAGGAAAGCATTGGCGCCTTCCCGCGTTATCATGTGCACCTCATCAATGATATAGACCTTGTAGCGCAGGATATTTGGAGAGTAGTTGACCCTTTCTTTCAGGTCGTTCATATCGTCGATCCCACGGTTGCTGGCTTCATCGATTTCTATGATGTCAAGTGCATTGCCCTTATTGATGGCAAGGCAGGAATCGCAGGTGTTGCAAGGCTCACCTTCGAGAGGTTCACGGCAGTTAACGGCCTTGGCGAGTATACGGGCGGTGCTGGTCTTGCCGCTGCCCCGCGGGCCGCAGAACAAGTAGGCATGGGCAATGCGACTGCTTTTAATAGCGTTTCGCAGGGTCTGGACGACGTGCTCCTGTCCGGCTACTTCATTGAATGTCTGCGGGCGCCACTTGCGGTAAAAAACCTGGGAGGTCATGGTGCACTAATTATACCCCAACCCCGCGGCGGCCTAAAACCGTATTGATGCTTAAAGTACGCTCCCGGCTGTAATGCAATGGTTGTCCTGCTGTGCTATAATTTTGCGTTATAGAGTTTTACAGGAGTAAGGCATTGGACAAGGAAAAGAAGCAGGCAATAATGAAGAGCTATGCAATAAACGAGAAAGATACGGGCTCTTCTGATGTGCAGGTAGCTGTGCTAACCGAGAGGATCATCCAGCTATCAGCGCATCTAAAAGAGCATTCTCACGATCAGCATACACGTCGGTCTCTTCTCAAGCTTATCGGGAGGCGCAGGCGGCTGTTGGCTTATCTGAGCAGGGAAGACATCAACCGCTACAGAACCCTCATCGGCAAGCTTGGATTACGCAAATAAATCAAAATAGAGGGTTTTAATAATGTCCCAGAACTTTAAATGTAACATTGGGGACAGGGATCTTATCATCGAAAGCGGCAAGCTTGCCCAGCAGGCAGACAGCGCTATTGTGGTTCGTTATGGTGATACGGTTGTCCTTGTCACAGCATGCATCAGCGAGGAGGCCAGAGAGAATAGCGATTTCGTCCGCCTCACAGTTGATTACGAGGAACGTCATTACGCCATAGGCAAGATCCCGGGCAGCTTTATGCGGCGCGAGGGGCGGCCGGGGGAACAGGCCACTTTAGCGGCGCGACTGTGCGACCGCTCGATACGCCCGCTCTTTCTCAAGAGCCTTCCCAACGATGTCCAGGTAGTGGTCACCGTTCTTTCCACCGATCAGGAGAACGATCCTGACGTGCTGGCTGTTATCGGGGCATCGGCTGCCCTGACCGTCTCAGACATACCGTTCTATGGTCCTATTGGCGCAACCAGGGTTGGCTACATCGATGGGAAGATGGTGCTCAACCCGCTGCTTCCGCAGATGGCTGACAGCGTGCTCGACCTGGTGGTTGCCAGCAGTCGCGATAATATCGTCATGGTGGAGGCAGGATGCAGAGAGATCGATCCCGCCATTTATATCGAGGCGCTCAGGATTGCCCACGAGGAGAACCAGAAGGTCATCCGTCTTCAGGACGAGCTACGTCAGGCAATAGGCAGACCCAAGCTGGATATAGAAGGATTCAGCGTCAATCCCAACCTGTTGACAGCCATTAATTCGGATTACGGTCAGGGGATGGCTACTGCCCTGGACAGCTCAAACAGGGAGCAGCGGCAGGCTGCACTGGATTCCATTAAGAAGGAAGCGATTGAAAAATTGAAGGAAACCTACGCAGATGCCGAGATCGGCAACGCAATTGAAGAAGTTCTGAAAAAAACCTGCAGAGCCAAGATATTACGGGAACAGAAGCATGTCGACGGGCGTGATATCAGGCAGATACGGCCCCTCAGCGCTGAAGTTGCCCTGCTGCCGCGAACGCATGGATCGGGGCTGTTCTCGCGCGGGCAGACACAGGTACTGACGATCGCTACACTGGGATCGCTGGGCCAGGCAAAGACGGTGGACGGCCTCGGCCTGGAGGATACCAAGCGCTTCATGCATCATTATAACTTCCCGCCGTATTCCACCGGCGAAGTCAAAAGAATGGGCTCGACAGGCAGACGGGAGATCGGGCACGGCGCATTGGCAGAGAAGGCGCTGGCCGCGGTTATACCTGACGAGAAGGATTTCGCGTACACTATCCGGCTGGTATCCGAGGTGCTCAGCTCCAACGGCAGCACATCTATGGGCAGTGTATGTGCGTCGACGCTATCACTGATGGATGCGGGTGTCCCCATCAAGGCCCCGGTGGCGGGCATAGCCATGGGCCTTGTGACAGACAAGGACAACCCGGGAAATTACATCGTCCTCACGGATATCGAGGGAATAGAAGATTATTATGGCGACATGGACTATAAGGTGGCCGGTACCGCCAACGGCATTACGGCTATCCAGCTTGACATCAAACTGCAGGGCGTCTCGCAGGAGGTGCTGGCTAAAGCTACGCTGCAGGCCAGGGAAGCCCACAAGACGATTCTGGATGTTTTGAAAGCGGCCATACCCGAAGTGCGTCCTAATCTGAGCAAGTACGCACCGCGCATGTACAAGATAACCATCGACCCGTCCAAGATCGGGGCACTGATCGGGCCGGGAGGTAAGAATATCAAGGCCATCATCGAGGAGACCAAGACCACTATCGAGGTGTCAAATGACGGCACCGTGGTTATCGGTTCAGCCAGCGAGGAATCGGCCCAGGCGGCCATACGCAAGGTAGAGGGCCTCACACAGGACGTGGAGGTGGGGGCCGTCTACACGGGTAAGGTCACCAGGATACAGAATTTTGGCGCATTCGTTGAAGTCCTGCCCGGCAAGGAAGGACTGGTGCATATCAGCGAGCTTGCTGATCATCATGTGGCACGTGTAGAGGACGTGGTCAAGATCGGCGATGAGATAATGGTTAAGGTGACCGAGATCGATCGACTGGGACGCATAAACCTGTCGCGCAAAGCAGTTTTCGCCGATCAGTCTAGCGCCGCGGCCGATAAGCCGGCGGCACAGGACAGGCCTCCTATGCCGCCCAGGCCGCATAGCGGACCGCCGAGGCCCGGGATGCCGCCGAGGGGGCGTAGGGACGAACCAAGGAGCAATCAGAGCAGACCTGAATAGGGAAGGGTTGACCGTGGCCTAAACGGGAGAGGATTGCGACATGTCTAAAATTAAAGTAGCGGTAAACGGGGCTTTAGGCAGGATGGGGCAGCAGGTAGTAAGCGCGGTAGCCGCTGACACGGAACTGGAGTTGACCTGTGCCGCTGATATTAAGGCGGACCGTGACCACTTGAGTGTGGCCGTGCTGTCCAGGAAAGTGCCCCTGCACACCAATTTAACCTCCATCATCGAAATGTACCACCCTCAGGTAGTAGTGGATTTTACGGTGCCTGAGGCGGCAATGGGTGCGGCAAGGCTTGCCTTAAAAAACGGTGCTAACCTGGTAATGGGCACGACGGGTTTAAGCGAAGCCGATCTCAAGGAGATCGACCTTCTGGCTCAAGCTCATAAGAAAGGCGCAGTGGTAGCGGCCAACTTCGCCATTGGCGCTGTAATAATGATATACCTTGCCAAGACGGCCTCAAGGTATTTTGATAATGCAGAAATAATCGAACTTCACCACGACAGGAAGCTGGATGCGCCGTCAGGGACGGCGCTGGCAACGGCCAGGGCGATGATGAGTGCGCGTGACAAGCCTTTCGTGAGCCCGATAACCGAGAAAGAAACCTTGAAGGGCACGCGGGGCGGCCAGTCTGATGGCATATCCATCCACAGCATCAGGCTGCCCGGTCTGGTCGCCAGCCAGGAAGTCATATTCGGAGCCCAGGGACAGACCCTGTCGATCAGGCATGACACGTTAAGCAGGGAGAGTTTTATGCCGGGCGTGATCCTTGCAATAAAGGAGGTAATCAAGCGCCACGGTCTGATTTACGGCCTGGATGTACTGCTAAATTTGGGAGACTGATATGAACAACAGTAATAACGGGTATCATGTAGCTATAGTAGGCGCCACCGGCATGGTGGGGCAGGAGTTCATCAAGGTTCTCCTGCAGCGAAAATTCCCCATGTCGTCGTTGCAGCTCTATGCTTCCGACCGCTCGGCTGGCAGAAAGGTTTATGCGGGTCACCAGGAGATGGTGGTCAAGGAGACCTCCATCGACTCTTTCGACAACGTTGATATAGCGCTTTTCTCGGCGGGGTCCGAGATAAGTAAGCACTTCGCCCCGTTGGCGGCCAAGGCAGGGGCCCTGGTCATAGATAACAGCGCGGCCTGGCGCATGGATTCGCGGGTGCCGCTGGTGGTGACAGAGGTCAATGCCGAAGATATCAAGAAGCACAGGGGCATCATCGCCAATCCGAACTGCTCAACCATCCAGATGGTGGTGGCGCTATATCCCCTGCACAAGGTTAACCCGATCAAGCGTATCGTTGTGGCCACATACCAGTCGGTTTCCGGGACGGGTATCGCTGCCGTTGAAGAGTTGACCAAGCAGGCCAAGGTTGTGCTGGATGGCGGCAATGTAGTGCCGCACGTCTATTCACATCAAATTGCCTTCAATTTGCTGCCGGAGATCGATGTCTTTCTGGAGAACGGCTATACCAAGGAAGAATGGAAGATGGTCGAGGAGACACGCAAGATCATGCACGCCGAGAGCATCGCCGTCTCAGCCACCTGCGTTCGCGTGCCGGTTTTCATAAGCCATAGCGAGGCAATACAGGTGGAATTCACCGACTACATGTCACCCGACGAGGCTCGATCTATATTGAGCAAGGCGCCGGGTGTGAAGGTGCTTGACGATCCCAATGTGAGTCTCTACCCACAGCCCTGGCTGGCGGCCGGCACTGATGACGTTTACGTGGGTAGGATAAGATCTGACGCCTCCTACCTGAACGGCCTGGTGATGTGGGTGGTAGCCGACAATATCCGCAAAGGTGCTGCCCTTAATGCCGTCCAGATCGCCGAGGAGGCCGCCAGGAACGGTTGGGTTAAAAGTCAAAACAATAATAAGTAGTTGGCGGAGGACGCGATGAAGAAGTTCGGACGTTTGCTGACAGCCATGGTAACCCCTTTCAACGCTAAGGGGCAGGTTGATTATGCCCAGGCGAAAAAGCTGGCCAAAGCTCTACTCGAATCTGGAAGTGATGGACTGGTAGTATCCGGCACCACCGGCGAGTGCCCCACGCTTACTTCGGAGGAGAAGCTGCGACTGTTCGAGGAGATCAGGTCGGTCGTCAGCAAAAGGGCCACTATCGTGGCCGGCACGGGCAACTATAATACGCAAGAGAGTATAGAGCTGACTAAAAAGGCAGAGAAAAAGGGAGTGGACGCCTGCCTGCTGACCGTCCCTTACTATAACAAGCCCAACCAGGAAGGGCTCTACCAGCACTTCAAGGCTATCGCGGGCTCAACCCGACTACCATGCATTATATATAATGTGCCGTCCCGAACAATTACCAACCTGGCTGCAGAGACAACGATCAGACTATCTAAGATAGATAATATCGCAGGCATAAAGGAGGCCAGTGCCGATTTCGGCCAGATCGCCCGTATCATCGACGGTGTGGGCAATAATTTCATGGTGTATAGCGGTAATGACGCCGACACCTTCCCCATCCTCAGCCTGGGCGGCTATGGCGTGATCGGCGTGATTACACACCTGGTGGGCAGACAGTACAAGAAGATGATGGATCTTTTCTTTGCCGGCAAAATTGAGGAATCTGCCAGGCTGCACCGCAGCTTCATCCCGCTGGTAAATACCATGTTCATGATAGGCAGCCCCATGCCTATAAAGTATGCCCTGAACTACCTCGGCTTCCGGGTCGGCAAACCGCGCCTGCCGCTGGTTGTGCCGGACGAGAAGGCCCGCGCTGTCATCGAGCAAACGCTCAAGAACTATACTATAGACCTGCCGCTTAAATAGGCCCGGCCAAAGTCGAAATTGGACTATTCATTGCCGCAGGCGCTGATTATCGTCAGTGGGGACGACGCGCGGACATCGGCAGTGACAGATAGATTAATCAAGACCAGGGATAATGTCCCCTGCGTTTGGCAGCCCACTTATCGATACCCTCGCTTCTGATAAGCTCCAGGTGGTATGCGAGGTTGGGGTGGAATTTGAGCAGTGGCTCAAGATGCGGACAGGTCTTATATTCCACACATTCCCAGCATCCGGAAACGCCTTTTTCGATTGCACAATTTCTCACCATACAACGCCCGCCCTTCCAACCGCCGCCCTCGCGGCAAGGCGACTTACATTCTAAGTTGCGGATGGCCTGTAGAACTCCGATAAAGCGGTGATAATCTTTAAAGGCGGCATTGGCCTCAGACCAGTAGGTCTGGCCCGCCTTTAGCTCGGCATATTTATCAAACTTCAACTCAGCAAGAAGACCTTCCAGGCGGGCTGCAAGTACATAGAGATCGGTCTTTGAAGGGATACAGTCTTGGCAGTAAAGGCCGCAGTAGGTCGTCAGCTGACTATCACCAGTCATAGAACATCAGATTATGTTTTTTTTAACAATGCTCTGGTCGCGGCGGGGGCCTATGGAAATCACATGGAACTGGCAGCCGATAAGTTCCTCGAGGCGCTTGACGTACCTGCGCGCGTTGCGCGGCAGTTCTGCTGCCTTACGGGCGTTGCTGGTATTGACCTTCCAGCCCGGCAATTCTTCGTATACGGGTATGCAGCTATCAAGGGCTGCCGCATCCGCCGGGAAGCGGTCAACCATTTTGCCACCTATTTTGTAACCCACGCATACCTTTACGGTTTCCATCTCGTCAAGCACATCCAGGCGGGTGAGTATGCCGCTGGTAAAGCCGTTAAGATTGGTACTATAACGCCCTACCACAGCATCGAACCACCCACAGCGTCGCGCCCTTCCTGTGGTGGTCCCATACTCGTGGGCGCGTTGCCTGATATACTCGCCGACCTCGTCTTTGAGTTCGGTGGGCATGGGACCGCCTCCTACCCTGGTAGTATAGGCTTTGAAAATACCTACGACGCGGTCGATCCTGCGTGGGTTGATGCCCGAGCCCATGCAGGCGCCCGCAGCCAGCGGGGATGACGAGGTTACGAAGGGATAGGAGCCGAAATCTGTGTCGAGCATGGTGCCCTGGGCGCCCTCAAGGACGATGTTGCTGCCGTGCTCCAGGAGGTCACTGATCATGGATGTAGTATCCTTGATAAAGGGTGCCAGACGCACGGCGAAGGCTGAATATTCCCGGAAAACCGTATCGAAATCCAACGCTGCCGCATCATAGAGCTTGGTAAGCAGCTCGTTCTTGGATGTCATCAGTCCGGCCAGCCGCGACCTGAACGTCCCGGTATCGATGATATCGCAGGCGCGTATGCCCTTGCGGGCGGTTTTATCAGCGAAGGCCGGCCCGATGCCTTTGCCGGTAGTCCCAATAGCGGCAGCCCCGCGTTTCTCCTCGTCCAGCCTGTCGAACAGGATATGCCAGGGCATGATGATGTGTGCGCGGTCGCTGATATGCAGGTTGCTGATATCTACGCCCCTCGCCTTAAGGCTGTCCATCTCCTCCAGTAATACTTTGGGATTGATGACGACACCGTTGCCGATGATGCAGGCTGTACGCGGGTAAAAGATACCGGACGGCACGATATGCAGCTTGAATTCTCCCCCCGGATTAATAACCGTATGACCGGCGTTATCGCCGCCGGAGAACCGTATGACGGCATCCGCCTTCTCGGCCAGAAGGTCCACTATTTTGCCCTTGCCTTCATCGCCCCATTGGGCGCCAATAACAGCTATAACTGACATTTTATTAATCCTGAAATTGAAATACCTGTAGACTTAATCACATATTAAGATGGAAAAGTTGAATTGCAACGATCAACTCCGGGACATATAATTCTTACCCCAGAAGTAGAGGAGGATGCCGCTGCCTGAGATCAGCGTGGCAAGGCCTACGAGTACGGTGAGGAATATGAGCAAAGGCATATCCACATTCACCCAGCGCATGCCTGCCACCGCAAGGCCGATGTCGGTTATAATCCATGCAAATACCAGCGCAGCAACGGAAGTGAGGCTCAACTCGAATATCCGGTCACTCATAGCATTGACCTATTTGTGTATACTCCTTTTATTTTCTTACCTGCCGCCAGACGTGTACAAACCGCTGCCCGGCGGTCACAAAAGAAAGGACCACCACTATGGCCAGTGCTATGAACACCTGGTTTAAGAGCAGTCCGAGCGCTAATATTATAACCCTCTCAACACGCGTAAACAAGCCAACTGTACAATCGATATTGAGCCCCTCGGCCCTGGCCCTGATATAACTGGTCAGGAACGACCCGATCATGGCGAGGAATATAAGCACGAGTTGCCACGTAATATCGTAGGGCCAAACGCCGGGGCCGGTGATGAAAATGAAGCTTAGAAAAAGTGCTCCTTCAGTGAACCTGTCAGCGGTGGAGTCGAAGATCGCCCCGAAACTGGAGGTCTTTTCCATGTAGCGGGCAAGGGCACCATCCAGCAGGTCGAACAGCCCGGCTAGTAAAAATATGAGAGCGCCTGCCACGAGGTAGCCGAAACCTACAACTACTGCTGCCACCAAATTGATAAGTACGCCGATGGCTGTCATGATATCGGGCGTTATCTTCAGCCTGCTGATGAGAGGGACAAGGGGATCGGTTATCAAGCGGCCTGCTTTTCTGCGTAATTCCTGGAAATTTGACACTTCTTTATCCTCTTAAATTCGCGGAGATGGAGGTGTAGTAATCGACGACCTGCCGGCTAACGTTTTCCCAACTGTATTTGTTAGCCGTAGCCACTCCCCTCTCTGCCATTGCCAATCTCAATTGCCTGTCGGTCAGGAGCTTCAATAAGGCATCTGCCAGGGCGCGCGGGTTCCTTGGCTGGGCCAGTAAACCCTCCTGGCCGTGAGTGAGCACACTGGCATAGCCCGGTATATCGGTTGCCACTACTGGTGTGCCGCTGGCCATGGCCTCCAGCAGGACTATGCCGAAACTCTCGCCCCCGGTGGCCGGGGCACAGAATATGTCAGCTGTGCGATAGTATGAGGGAAGCTCGGGGAAGGTAATATAATGCGTGAACACAGTCCGATTGCCCAGCAGGGCCTTGGCCATGGTCTTATACTGGAAGCGCAGCCTGATACCGGGGCCGGTGATAATCAACCGAAAATTGGGGAAATCCTTTTTTACGATGGAACATGCCTTGATTAAGTCGCCTACGCCCTTGCGTTCTTCCAGCCTGCCTACGAAAAGTATATTCAGCTTGTCGTCCTTAAACTCCGCCCTGGACGGCCCATCAGGGCGGTAGTGATGGATATCCACCCCATTGGGAATTATGCGGTAGTCGGCTGGAAGATATTTTGATATATAGTCTCGAGCCGGCTTTGAAACGGCGATTTTTCCGTGTAGCTTAGCACCGAGTTTATGCATGGTAGGACGGTTCAGCCAGTATATGCCGGAGCGTTCATGGCATGCATGGAACGTGCCGACGTTGATTGCCTGTGACTCGATGAGAGTACTCAGGCAGAGCATGGGGATGAAGGGTTCATGCAGATGAATCAACTCAAACTCTTCCCTGTCCAGGACCCGTCGCACCTGATACGGCAGCCATGGGGAGAGAGCGATGCGCGCAGTAGTACCGCCATAGGGAATGGGTATCGGCCTGCCAACGGCAGTGACCTCCTCGTCGAAATAGCGTACACTTTTCCTGCGCACCGGGGCAATGATCTTAACCTCGTGGCCTAGCATGTGCAGGTGGTGCGCCAGGTATGACACGTGGTTGATGACGCCGCCGGGATGAGAGTAATCGTATGGCGAAACCAGCCCGATTTTCATTATCCTGCCGTATCAGAGCCCTTCCCGTTCGTTTTCCCTTTTTCAGCGACTGCTGACCTCACGCCGATTCCGGCAGGCAGACGGGCCTCTGTTGTTCCTGCCCGGTGATAAACTGTTCAACTCGTCTGCGGGCTTCATCGTCTGAATACTGTATGGGCGGAGATTTCATGAAATAGGAACTGGGTGCCACGATGGATCCGGCCAGACCACGGTCTTTGGCTATCTTGAGGCAACGGACGGCATCGATAACAACGCCCGCCGAGTTGGGGCTGTCCCAGACCTCGAGCTTGCATTCAAGATTGAGAGGAACATCGCCGAAGGTGCGGCCCTCCATCCTGATGTGGCAGAACTTGCGGTCCAGCAGCCACGGCACATAATCGCTGGGGCCGACGTGTATATTGTCGGGATTCATCTCGTAGTCCATCTGGGAGGTAACCGCATTGGTCTTGGAGATCTTCTTTGATTCAAGACGCTCGCGCTCCAGCATATTGTAGAAGTCAGTGTTGCCCCCGAAATTTAGCTGATAGGTGCGCTCCAGCTTGACGCCGCGATCCCGGAATAACCGGGTAAGCACGCGGTGCACAATGGTGGCGCCGACCTGCGATTTAATATCGTCGCCGATAACCGGCAGGCCGGCTTCGTGGAAGCGGTTGTGCCAGTACGGCTCCCGCGCAATAAAGACGGGAATGCAGTTGACCAGGCCTACACCCGCATGGAGAAGCTGCTCGACATACCACTTGGTAGCCTCTTCACTACCGACCGGCAGATAGTTGATGACCACATCGGCCTTGACCTCTTTAAGTATGTTGACGATGTTAGCCGTGGGTCCCGGAGCCTTCTCAATGATTTTGCCCAGGTACTTGCCCAGCCCATCATGGGTCATACCGCGTACCACCTTGACGCCGGTGGTGGGGACATCACAGAATTTATAAGTATTGTTGGGCGCGGTGAAGATCGCCTCCGCAAGATCCTTGCCTACCTTGTTACGGTCGATATCAATGGCCGCTACGAAGTTGATGTCCTTGATGTGGTAGCCTCCCAGGTTGATGTGCATCAAGCCTGGCACGAACTCATCGTCCTTGGCTTTCTTGTAATAATGCACCCCCTGGACGAAGGAGGAAGCGCAATTGCCAACTCCAATAATGGCCACGTTTATTTTTTCCATCTGGTTAACTCCTTACCGGCGCAGGTACTATACTTATTTTTCAGCCTGGCCGTTTTCTTTAAGCATCTCTTTAATAATCTGCCGTGGCCTCACCATCCACATAGGGATCCTGGACTCGTGCAGTATTTTATCTGCCACGCTGCCCAGCACCCAGCGGGCGATGCCGCTCCTGCCGTGTGTGGACATGGCTATGAGGTCGGCCTTTTCATCCCTGGCTACTTCAATGATCCTGGCTGCGGGATCGCCCGATACTATCCTGACTCTTATATCCAGCCCCCTGGCGCTCAGCCGTGCTTCGACCTTATCGAGATATTTCTGGCCAGCCTCGTGCATGGCTTTAACGAAGCCGTTGAATTCTGGACCCAGCCAGCGTGCTTCGACAGCGTGAGGGGCAGGCAGCACGTGAACCAGCACCATTGAGGCGCCGGTTTTAAGGGCTATGGCTTCGGCATCATGCATGGCTGCCCCGCCTGTCTCCGATCCATCAAGAGGCGCCAGGATACGCTTAAAAGCCGCCTTCCTATCCCTGTCCACTTCCCTCACCTGTTTGCTATGTATGCCCAGCACAGGCACCGTGGCTCGCGAGACCACTTTTTCAAATACGCTTCCCAGCCACCATCTGCGCAGGCCGCTGAGGCCATGAGTGGCCATGATGATAAGGTTCATATGGTGCTCAGCGGCATAAGCGAGGATATTCTCGGACGGGCCGCCGTAAAGCAACTGCCCTTTTGCCTTTATTTCACGTCCATGGGCGCTGATCTCGGTATAATCGAGCAACTCTTGCCGGGGGTCGCTGTAGAGGAGCACAGCCCTGCAGGTAATTTGATTATTCTGGAGATGCTCGACGGCGTGGTGCACATAGTTGTCCAGGAGTTGATTGACTCTGCGTCTCCTGCTGCCAAGCCCGACTCCCAGGATATCAACCTCCGAGTCAAACCTGCTGGCGATGTCCCTGACGTATGGAAGTACAGTCTCCGCCTCGGTGGAACCATCGAGCGGGACGAGTATTTTCTTAAACATGTCCGCTGAAAATCCGCTTTATTATACCAGATTATTCGATTGTCCTTGTATTGCGCGAGATTTTTGTGCTAATTTATAGCGTGATCTATGACTTCCACTCGCACACTTTTCACAGCGATGGCGCCCTCTCCACACTGGAGTTGATCAGGCGTGCCGCGGTGAGGGGATATTCGGCTATAGCAGTAACAGACCACATCGGCCCCGGCTCGTTGGAAAGGATTATTAAAGAGGTCAGCCGGGACTGCGAACTGGCCAGTTCTTACTGGAACATTGTGGCTGTGCCAGGCGTTGAACTTACGCATGCGCCTCACCAGGCAATAGACGTATTAGCAAAGAAAGCCAAAGAGCTGGGTGCCTGGCTGGTGGTGGTTCATGGGGAGTCGCCCGTTGAGCCGGTGGAGGAGGGGACAAACCTTGCTGCTGTCCGGTCAAAATATGTTGATATCCTGGCGCACCCCGGTCATATGACTGCCGAGGTTGCGGAGCTTGCTGAAAAGAACGGGGTTTATATCGAGATCACTACGAGGCGGGGGCACTGTGTTACCAATGCTCATGTTGCCCAGGTGGCGGGTAAAGCAGGGGCCATGATGCTGCTCAACTCAGACAGCCACACTGAGGACGACCTTCTCACCGAGGCGCTGGCAAATGAAACTCTCCGCCAGGCCGGTGTCAAGGATTTGAAGCAGATACTTGAACACAACCCGGTTAAGCTTCTTCAGAGGATCAGGAAGCAGTCCTGAGAACTCGACCGAGAAATTACGGTTTAGCTCTTGCCGATGCGGTATACCTTGGTCCCGCAGAGCGGGCAAACACCTTTGGTAGCCGGCCTTCCGTTCTTCAGTTTTACGTGTTGCGGGTTCTTGATTTCCACCTTTTTCCTGTGCTTGAAGCAGTAAGCCTGGGTCATAGAGCACCTCCTGAAGCTATTTTATAGCTCTTAAAGCAAATATAGCCAATAAGGATAGGTATGTCAAGCATCTGCAGGAAGAAATATGAAAATTCTTGGTTATTCTACAGGTTGAAGACCTTTTCGGGATGCCACAATCCGTTTTCCGTCACAAATTTCATTATGGCCAGCAGGCGTCCGTCTGCAGTATAAGCAGAGCAATAATCCTTTGAGCAGGGACTATGAATATCGAGAAGGATACCGAGGCCCTTTTCTACGCTCCCGACCTGTGTTTCATCAAGATATACTCTGTCACTGCCGGTCAAGGCGCAATCGAGAGGGTAAAGCAGTTGGTCGATACGGCCCTCGGCCACTGCCGTATGCAGTTGATCGGGAGTGACAGCAGTGTCAATTTTAAAAGGCCCGTAAGAGGTGCGCACCAGGTCTTTAAGGTAAGCGTGGCAACCGAGGCGCTCGCCGAGATCGTTTGCCAGCGATCGTATGTATGTACCTTTCGAGCAGGAGATTCTTAGTTTCAGGTATGGAAGGTCAAAGCTCACGACCTGGATATCATGGATATGGACCCTGCGCGGCTGGAGGATTACCTTGTGGCCGGCTCTGGCCAGGGCGTAAGATTTTCTTCCCCCGACCTTGACTGCGCTGAAGGCTGGCGGCACCTGGTCTATAGTGCCCTCAAACGATTGAAGTGCGCCCGTTACCATCGCACGAGATATATTATGCGGCTCACCCCGGCCGGTGATGCGGCCTTCTCCGTCATATGTATCCGTGCTGATGCCCAGCTCGATCCCGGCCAAGTATTCCTTGGGACACTCAAGCAGGTATTCAGCTACGCGGGTGGCCTGTCCCAGGCAAATAGGGAGAACTCCACTGGCAGCAGGATCGAGTGTCCCCGCGTGGCCAACGCGCCTTTCACCGCTCAGGCGGCGGACCCCGGCCACTATGCTGAAGGACGTGCAGCCGGCGGGCTTATTTACGTTTAGCAGCCCGTTTAAGCCCATCCACCCCTCCTGTATTATCCTCCGCTGCTACCCGATCGATGAGGTGAACCAGGTTAACGCCATGCTCGATAGAGTCGTCAAATTCAAAGCTGAGTTCGGGAGTGACCCTGATATTGAGGCGGTGGGCCAGCTCGCGTCTCAGGTAACCCGACGCCGAGTTGAAGCCTTTCAACGCCTCCTCCCGGTCCACTGGGCCGCCCAGCGTGCTGAAAGATACCTTCGCGTTCTTGAGGTCACTGGATATCTCGACTCCTGTAACACTGATAAGGCCGTTCAGCCGGGGGTCGTTGATATGCTTTTGCAGGAGGTCGCTGATCTCTGCCTGGATCAAATGGTTTAGACGTTCTGTACGCCTTGTCATGGCATTCTCCGAAGATATATTTGAGGCAACGGGTCCACTTTGTCCACAGGAACCGTGATCAGTCTACTTTTTCCTGGCGGACAAATTGCAGGATATCCCCGACCTCGAAATCATTGAAGCCTTCAAGCTTTACGCCGCATTCCATTCCCGTGGACACTTCCTTGACATCGTCCTTAAAGCGGCGAAGGCCGGCTACGCGTGATTCAGCTATAACCTTGCCTCCGCGTATAATCTTGACCTGTGAATCCCGAGTAGCCTTTCCTTCCTTGACCTGAGAGCCGGCTATTCTTCCCTTCTTGCCGGCTTCGAAAACGGCGCGCACCTCAGCCTGGCCGGCCACAACATCTACATATTCGGGCTCGAGAAGGCCTTTGAGCGCCTTTTCCACGTCTTCAATGAGCTTGTAGATGATGTTGTACTGGCGTATGCTGATTTTCTCCTGCTCGGCCATGCGGGTAGCACCGGTTTCCGGCCTGCTGTTGAATCCTATAACTACCGCCCGTGAGGCTGCTGCCAGCAGGATATCGCTCTCCGTAATGGCGCCGGTGCCCGTATGGATAACCTTAACCCTGGTTTTGTCATCGCTCAGTCGCTCCAGCGAGTCCTTGATCGGCTCGATGCTGCCGTGTACGTCGGTTTTGAGGATTATATTTAGCTCCTTGATTTCACCTGCACTGGCCTGCGCGGCAACCGATGTAAGGCTGACGCCCCTTGCTGTGGTCGTAGACAACCCGGCATTCCTGTTTTTCTCGATCAGGGACTTGGCTTCTTTTTCGTCGCTTACAACCTGGAAGACCTGGCCGGCATCAGGTACGGAATTCATTCCCAGTATTTCGACCGGCCTTGCGGGCTCCGCTTTGCGTATGTTTTTCCCATCATCATCAAACATGGCCTTGACCTTGCCGCCCACGGTGCCAACCACAATATTATCACCCGTCTTGAGGATACCTTTCTGTACCAGCAAGGTTGCCACGGGGCCACGGCTTTTATCCAGCTTGGCCTCAATAACTATGCCTTCAGCCGGGCAGTCGACCTCAGCTTTAAGCTCCAGCATATCTGCTACCAGCAGCAGGTTTTCCAGCAGATCGTCAATGCCCTGCTTCTTCTTGGCCGAGACCGGCACGCAGATTACGTCTCCGCCCCATTCTTCGATAACCACTCCCAGGTCAGAAAGCTGCTGCTTGATGCGGTCAGGATTGGCATTGGCCTTGTCGATTTTGTTGAGGGCTACCACTATGCTCACACCGGCCGCGCGCGCATGGTCCAGCGCCTCTATGGTCTGCGGCATAACACCATCGTCTGCAGCCACCACCAGGACGGCTATATCCGTAGCGCGCGCGCCGCGGGCACGCATGGCAGTGAAAGCTTCATGTCCGGGAGTATCGAGGAAAGTGATCTTGCGCCCTTTCATCTCAACCTGGTAAGCGCCGATATGCTGGGTAATGGCGCCAGCCTCTCCGGCAGCCACGTTGGTCTGACGAATGGCGTCCAGCAGGCTCGTTTTGCCGTGATCTACATGGCCCATAATGGTTATGACCGGCGGGCGCGTGTGAAGTTTGGCGCCCAAGGGTGATACCTTCTGCTTACCCTGGGCTGTAACCAGCAGCTTTTTGGCAGTGAAGCCAAATTCAGATACAAGCTTTGAGGCAACTTCATAGTCGAGAGACTGGTTGATGTTGGCCATTATGCCGTTGCGCATCAGTTGCTTGATGATCTCAATACCGCTTACACCCATCTGGTCGGCAAGCTGCTTGACTGTTATTACAGGGGGCAGCCCTATTTGCGTTGTGCTGGCCGCATTATCGCCAGATGCCTGTTCCTGCCTGTTTTTCATTAATTCTCTTCCTTATCAGCCAGGCTTCTACCGTATTCCAGCAGCAGCAGCCGGTTTTCCGTAGACAATTTTGTGCGCAATCCGAACTCCACGCGGTTGCTTTTCAACCCCTTTTCCCAGCATTCGCTGGATAAGCAGAGATAGACGCCGCGACCCGGCTTTTTCCCTCTCAGGTCGGTTTCAATGGAGCCACCTGAGCATACCAGACGGACTAGCTCCCTTTTTCCTGCCTTCCTGCGGCATACGACGCAGGTGCGCTCCGGCACATGCCTGGCCCGAGGTTGCTGCGGCTTATTTTCAACTCTCAAATTCTTCATCTTCGTAATATGTTTTCTTCTTGGCCTTGGTTTTCTTGGCCTTGGTGCCGGTATCCTTGCCCTCCCCTTCTTTCTTCGGGGCTTCTTTCTTCCTTGATTTTCCGTTCCTGCCGGCCATAATCTCCTCGGCAAAGCGAATCTTAGAGGGCTGCGAAGTCACTGCAGTATCAATAGGCATCAGTATCTCAATACCGGCGCCTTCGGCCTGCCCCTCAGCCTCTGCTGCGGCAACGCCCTCTTCGGCTTCTTCACCGGCTAAGGCCTCTGCCCCGGTTTCTTCGGCCGGCTCCAAGCCCTCGGTTGCCAGCTCTTCCTGATCTTGCTCAATTGCCTCGGGCTCTGCAGCTTCCTCCCTTTGTGCCGCCTTCTCGGCCTCCAGCTCGGAGGCGCTCTTGATATCGATGCGCCAGCCTGTCAGCTTAGCAGCAAGGCGGACATTCTGCCCCTCCTTGCCGATAGCCAGGGATAGGTGCTTGTCCGGCACCTTGACCAGGGCGGTGGTCTCGGCCGCGTTAAGGGTTACACTCAACACCTGCGCGGGGCTGAGTGCGTTGCCTATAAAGATACGTGAATCATCGGACCACTGGACCACATCGATCTTCTCGCCGTTCAGCTCATTAACTATATTCTGTATACGTATTCCGCGCAGTCCTACGCAGCAGCCCACAGGGTCGATGCCGCTCTGGCGCGAGAATACGGCTACTTTGCTGCGGTAACCGGCCTCTCTAGCCACGCCCTTGATCTCCACGGTGCCTGCTGCGATCTCGGGTATCTCTAGTATCAGCAGATCCCTCAGCAAGTTGCGGTGCGCCCTGGAGGCAATCACCTGCGGTCCTCTGGTGGTACGAGCTACCTCCACAATATACAGCTTGAGGCGTTGCCCCTGTCGGTAGCGCTCGGTGGGCGTCTTCTCATTCTGGGGAATGACCGCCTCGGTCTTGCCTATGTCGATGACAACGTGCTCGGGTGTAACGCGCTGTACGGTGCCGGTGACGATCTCGCCCTCTTTGCCCACGTACTCCTCATAGATAGCACCGCGCTCTGCATCATGCAGCTTCTGGAGTATGACCTGTTTGGCTATCTGGGCAGGTATACGCCCGGCATTAGGGGGAGGCAGTTCACTGACGATAGTGTCCCCTGCCTTGAGCGTTTTGTCCTTCTTCTTGGCTTCTTTGAGAGAGATCTCGCGGTACTCGTCTTCGGGTGCGTCGGATACCACCTTTTTAAGTGTTAGCTTGACATTACCTGAGATGGGGTGGATTTTAACGGAAATATCCTCACCGTGGGTGAAAGACTCTTTCCTGTAGGCTGAAACCATGGCTGATTCCAGCGCCGTGAGCACGATCTCCTTGGGCAGGTTTTTCTCTGCTGCAAGCTGCATGAGGGCATTCATAAATTCGGTCTTTACCATCGTGGCCAAACTCCCTCAATATGCATTTTTTCTCAATAAAAAAGTGGGTACAAGGACCCACTTTTCGGACAAGTATTGAATTCAGAAAGATAATATCATATCTTAAATGAAAATGCAAGCTGACGTATGGCATTTGGCCCGGCGATGACAGCCTGTTGAAACGGAAGCGCGATTAACCGGTTAAACCGTGGGGCAGGCCCCTCTTGAGCTTCTCCAGTGACCTCTGCAGGGAGCGGTGCCTGATGGCATCCAGGATCACCTTGCCGTGCCAGTCAAATGTGATATCCGGGGAAGCCAGCAGAGACTCATGTATCCCGTGGCTTTGAATGATCTGGAAGATGTGCTCGGCCTGTTTGTCGGTCAAGCTCTGGTAAAAGCGATGTGCCCAGTAATCTATATCGAGCTCACGCTTAAGGATCTTATGCCAGCGTTTCTGATAAAGCACCAGCTGCCTGGATGACAGGTCATCGGCCTTGAGCGATTCGTCAAGGGTTCGTACGGCCGTCCCCGCGCAGATAAGGCCAAAATATATGCCTCCTCCTGTAGTCGGCTTGACCTGTCCAGCTGCGTCCCCGACCACCAGAATGCGGTCGGCGTAAGTCTTTGAGAGGGGCTTGAGAGGAATGACGCCGTAGCTGACGGGGTGTAAGGCCGGAAGGATTTTACCCCGCTTTTCAAGCAGGTTTAAAAAATTAATGATTGAGGGGCCCGGGTTTCTGCTGCTTAAAAGGCCGGCCTTGGCACGGCCTGGCACAGTCGGTACCAGCCAGGCAAAGAATCCCGGTGCGATGTGCCTGCCGGAATACACCTCCACCTCATCGATATTCTTACAAACTACTTCGGCCTGGGCCCCCTGCGCATATTCGCGTATCTGGCCCATACCCAGCTGCCTGATTAGACCTGCCGCCGTCCCGCAGGCAACCACGGCAGCCCTGGCAGATAGTTCCAGCAACTCACGGCCTCTTGTGGCTGTAATATATATACAACGTTCATCGCTGCGCACGCCTGTGGCATGCGAAGAGAAATAATATTCCACCCCGTTTTGCCTGGCTTGTTCCGCCATCAGTCGGTCGAGTGCGGGGCGGTCAAGAATATAAGCTTGAGTGGTCTCGCGCTCGACCCGCACATGGTCGCCAGAGGGTGAAAAAATTATGGCG